>Ga0206102_1000008_pt1 | contig 228637 bp, 190 predicted proteins | sample 1B1Ametagenome_FD_148645 | JGI IMG/M metagenome (GOLD analysis project Ga0206102, IMG submission 148645) | Enriched microbial communities from leaf-cutter ant dump, University of Wisconsin, Madison, United States - 1B1A | ecosystem: Environmental > Terrestrial > Nest > Insects nest > Nest dump... | reverse complement strand
GCGTTGTTGACGCTCTCCCAGTAGGAGTTCTGGTTGCCGTCGGTGACATTGCCGGAGCCGTAGACGTCAGCGTGTCCGCTTTCCGTCGTCGACTTGCCCGCAGCCAGGTTCGTTGCCGCCATGGAGACGGCGGGAATCAGCAGCAATTGTGTGAAAAACAAAGTGAATGCCAGAAAACAAAGTGCAAATGGATTTTTCTTGGAAAAATGCCCTTTTACAGCCATTCGTTAAACCTCCAACTTCATAATTTGGTTTAGAAAAGAAATTATTCATAGACTTCAACAGTCTATGTACTCTTTCAAAACCTCCTCTCAAGAAGAATGCGCTTTCATTCAAATCCGAACAACCTGCCCTACCCCCTACACCTCCTTCAAAACTCGACACACCAAATTTTGCATATGCCGATGTTCAACTAAATTATACCTGAGGGATTTATAGCATTACGATGAGATTTATTATGTTTTACTTGTCAAATAATATGATTCTTCTAACGATCCAGCGGCAAAAGTCGACATTCTCCCCGCGGTCCGCAAGGCGCTGCGTAACAAAAACTACAGGTGCGTAACATTCAACCTCTTCTGCCCCGTCGGCCTGCACCTCGCCCCCTGCACAGCACAAAAAGACGACTTCTCAAGTCGTCTCTTGCGTCAGCAGCAGCGCAATCACCTCTTGCTGCTCCCCGTAACGGGCCCAGCCGAGCGGCGTCGCGCCGAAGCGGCTGTCCGTCAGCGTCGGATCGGCGCCGTGGGCGAGCAGCAGCGCCACCAGCTCTGCCGCGCTGCGGGCTCCGGCCGCAGCGCCGTCCGGCGGCGGCGTTGCCCGCAGCGCTACGCCGCCGGCGGCCCAATGCAGCGGCGTCGCGCGCAGCCGGTCAAACCCGGACGGCCGCGCATTGACGTCGGCGCCGCGGCCGAGCAAATACGCGGCGGCGGCTGCCGAGCCGCCGAGCACAGCATAGACGAGCGCTTGCTCCAGCCGCTCGTCCTGCCCCGGTTCGCCGGCCAGCGAACCGTTCACCGGCGGGCGATGGCGTCCCGCGCCCGCCAGCAGCGTCCCGTCGGCGGCAAAAAACGACGGGAGCACCTCCGCGCGGCCCGCACCGGCCGCCAGCTCCAGGTCCAGGCTCGCTCCCCGCGCCAGGAGCAGCCGCACCACCGCGGAGCAGCCGTACCAGATCGCCTGCGCCAAGGGCCGCCGGTCGTCGTCCAGACCGTCGACGGACGCGCCGGCGGCAAGCAGCAGCTCCACCGTCTCGGTGTCGTCATTGCTCGACGCCCATTGCAGCGCGGTCTCGCCCCGTTCGGGGTCGATCGCCCGCGCGTTCACATCCGCTCCGGCCGCAAGCAGCAGCCGGCCGGTTTCGCGCAGCCGCGGGCAGCGTCCCGGGTAATCGCATAAATGGTGCAGCAGCGTCCTTCCTTCCACCGAACGCGCTCCGGCCAATCCCGGATACGCCCGCATAAGCCGTGCCAGCTCGGCCGCATCGCCTTGCTTGACCGCGCGCACAGCCGGGGCAAACGCAGCCGCATAAGCGGCTTCCGGCGTTTGATCATCCCATCCGCTCGTCATCACCGCTCCTCCTTTTCTCTTGGGCGATAAGGGATGCTTCTTAGCTGATTGGCTCCCAGGCCGCACACAGAAAACATCCACGGCTTACCGCCGCAACCCTCGACATGAAAGCATGGTCTTGCACGGAAAAAACGAAGTGATATGCTGCCATAAACCATCCGTGATAGCCCCAACAGAAAGCTTGTATCGCAAGCATGATTAAAGCCATGCGCGAGGTCCGACGCAGCAACGGTTCAGCCACCAAGCGGGGGATCAGCGTTTCAAAACATGCCTGGATAAAAACTCGTTCATTTGCTTTCCCAAAGCAGCGGGATGATCCAGCCAAGGATAATGTCCAGCATCAGGAATCAATGCAAATTCGCCGTTGGGCAACCGGGAGGCAAGCTCTTGCACGTAATGATAAGGGCGGGGATCTGCCTCTCCATGGACCAAAAGAGCAGGGAATTTATGTAATGAAACAGCTTGCTGAACGTTCTTATTTTCAAAATACGCCTTGCATGCCGCGCCAACTTTTTGATTCACTTCCTGATTTACAAATGGTCCGTCAAGACGAGGAAGTTGATGAAAGTGATCTTGATTAAACAAATCCGTTCTTGCACTGAGTTCACGCAATCGGTCTCTGGCCTGTTCGCTTGCTTCATCTTTCATGGTTTCAAGAACTGAACGTACATACAGATATTCTTCTCGATCAGCGGGACTCATCCGGTTAAGTCTGTTTGTGCGATAGTCAGCATGCCAAGCGGGATTTATGCCTGTTCCCGATATATAGATTAACGCTTTAACATTAGCAGGATAGCGGGCGGAATAAGCTAACGCCAACGATGCCCCCCAAGAATGCCCACACACAACCCAGTTGTGCAAACCCAAATGAATCCGTAACTGCTCTACATCTTCAATAAACGTCTCCATATCATAGGGGCCTGTTTTCTCCGATCTCCAACTCCCCCGCTGCTCATACCGAACAATTTGAAAACAACGATCATCCAATAACCCGGCCACGGGTTCCAAATAATCATATGCACCTGGACCTCCATGTACAAGTACAATGGGCATACCTTGACCTTGAACCAGATGCCAGAGTGACACACCGTTGACTTTCGCAATAATCCCTTGCATCTACTCCTCCTTATTTCACACTTTTGTACTAAATTTCGATGAAAAAATCCAAATTCCTTTGTTTCGTATCGCAGAAACGGACATCAAACCGAAGAGCCGATGCGATGAGGCCATCCGCGCAACGCCCTGCTGCACAGCGGCTGGCTGTCAGATCAGACCCATGGCGAACCAACCCACCAATCCATGTCGCGTTAAACCATTTTCCCGCTTGGCAACCAGCCAAACAGCACCCACAATCAATCGCACGACAAGTTGACCGTGCCGCGCTTAACCGCCAACGCAGGCACTGGGCAGGACCGCCATATATGGGCGCACACAGCCGGATCGAACTTTTTTCAAACAAACTGGACGAAGCGTCCCCCTGCTTTCCCCAAGCAGCGCCGATATGCCCCGACTGCCCTTCTCTGCCGCTCCGGCCGCCGCCGGAGCTTAGCCGGTAACAGCCCGGAAATAGCGGTACACCTTCTCCAGCTTCTCCTGATGTTTGCCACGCGGGCTTTCCATGCCGCCAAATTCGAAAAACTTCACCTTCTTGATGCCAACGTAGTTAAAAAGCGCCTTGCGCATCAGCACCTTGTGCGCATTGTTCAGCAAAAGCAGCGGATACAAAGCCGGCCCTTTCATCGTCGACACGCACACCACCGACTTGCCCTTGAGCAAACCTTCCGGCAGCAGCCCGCCCTTGTCGCGGTACGCAAAACCCGAAGCAAACATTTGATCGATATAACCGAGCAGCATCGCCGGCGGGCGTCCCCACCAGATCGGGTAAACGAACACGATGCGCTCCGCCCACAGCAGCTGCTCGCGGTATGACGCCAGCTCCGGGTCGACGTGCATATCCCGGCGGCGCTTGCGCTCATTAAATACGAGCAGTGGATTGAAACCCTCCGCGTACAAATCCAGCACCCGCACCTCGCCGATCGCGGCATTGTCGCGGCAGCCGCGCAGCACCTCCTGCAAAAAAGCGTAACTCAAGCTCTGATGATTCGGATGCGTATAAATGACCAATGTATTCATCATCTCGTCCCCTTTACTTATCATTTGATAAGCAAATCATAACATGCCAAAATTTTATTGTCAAATGATAATTATTATTTGATAATTGTATTTTGATAATTAGTTTGCTATTGTGGAAGCAGGAGGTGATGAGGTGGAGCCAAGCGTTTTGTTTCAGCAAATAGTTGGCCTGATTGCGGCCATCCACCGCAATACCCATGAGATGACCAGCACCGTCAAGCCGGAAGACGTCACTCCGCTGCAATATCAGATTCTGGAATACATTTGGATGCACCCCTTGGTAACTTTGAGCGAAATTAGCGACTGCCTGCATATGTCGATGCCAAATACGAGCCGCGAGCTGAAAAAATTGACTGAAAAGCAACTGTGCGAGAAAATCGCCGACGACGCCGACCGGCGCAAGTCGTACATCCGGCTTTCCCCCCAGGGCACGGCGCTGATGGTCGAAACGTTCCAGGCTTTGGAAGCGCAGTTTTTTCGCCAATGGGCCGGCGCTTCGCCGGACGAGCTGCAAGCCATCGGGCAAGCAATCGACGTGTTGCGCAAGGTATTCCCTTGACCGGAACCGGCGGCGCAACCCCCGGCCACGAACGACAAAAAGGAGCTTGAGTTCCACAATTGTGGAATCCGAGCTCCTTTGACTTTATTGTTGTGCGAAGATCAAGTCACAGCCGCCAGCTTGGCGGCCGATCAGGAATGCGCGCCCGGCGCGGGCAAGCCGACCCGGTCGATCAGGCGGCGGCTTTCGTCGTTCAAGCCAGCAATCGTCACCCGCTTGCCGACCTGTTCGTATTTCGCCACCGTCTTGGCGATCGCCGTCACCGCCGAGTGGTCCCAGACGTGCGAAGCGGCGAAATCAATCACGATCCGCGGCGGATCGTTGCGGTAATCGAACAGCTCGGCGAAATGCACCATCGTGCCAAAAAACAACTGGCCCGTGATCCGATACACCTTCGTCCCGTCATGCTCCACCACCGTCAACGCCTTGATCTTCGCCAAACGCCAGCCGAAAATAAGCGCACTAAGCGCCACGCCGGCAATAACGCCCAGCGCCAGATCGGAAGTCGCCACCACAATGGCGACGGTGACGAGCATCACCAGCGCGTCGCTGCGGGGGATTTTGCCAATCGTCCACAACGATTTCCAGTCAAACGTGCCCACCGACACCATGAACATCACGCCAACAAGCGCAGCCATCGGAATTTGCCGGACCACCGGACCGAGCACGAGGATCAGGAACAGCAGGAACACGCCGGCGACCAGCGTCGACAGCCGCGAGCGGCCACCCGATTTGACGTTGATCACCGTCTGTCCGATCATGGCGCAGCCAGCCATGCCGCCAAACAGGCCCGAAACGACGTTCGCGATGCCCTGACCGCGGATTTCCTTGTTTTTATCGCTTTTGGTTTCCGTCATTTCATCGACAATCGCAGCCGTCATCAGCGACTCGGTCAGCCCGACAACCGCAAGCGCCAGCGACAACGGCAGAATCGTTCCGATCATTTCCAGCGACAGCGGCACATCAGGCAGATGGAAAAACGGCAGCGCCTGCCGAATCTCGCCCATATCACCAACCGTGCGCAAATCCAGATGCAGGCTCATCGCCACAGCAGTCATCACCACGATCGCAACCAGCGCCGCAGGCACGGCTTTGGTCAGCCGCGGCAGCACATACACGATGCCCAGCGTCGCTGCCACCATCGCGTACATCGTCCAACCCGCTCCCCGGAAATTCGGCAGCTGGGCCATAAAAATCAAAATCGCCAGCGCGTTAACGAACCCGGTAACGACCGAATGCGGAATAAACGTCATGAATTTGCCGAACTTGAGCACACCCATCACATATTGCAGCACGCCGGTCAACATCGACGCCGCAAACAAATATTCGATCCCGTAACGGGCGACAAGCGGTCCCATCAGCGAAGCCATCGCGCCAGTCGCCGCGGAAATCATCCCCATCCGGCCGCCAACCAGAGAAATCGTCAACGCAATGCAAAACGACGCATACAGCCCAACCATCGGATCGACGCCCGCGAGAATCGAGAAGGCAATCGCTTCGGGAATCAGGGCCAACGCCACCGTCATGCCGGCGAGCACGTCTTTGCGGACATTAAACAACCAGCCGGCTTTCCATTTTTCGAACAGCAAACAAAGATCACTCCTTAACCTGTATCATCATGACTTTCCACTTTCAGAAAAGTCGGGGCCGATTGTCAACCTTGTTCATTATACAGGCATCAGGGGCAAAACACTACCCTATCCGTGGAAAAAAATCGCTGTTTATGCCAAAAAAGCCCCGCAGGCCGCGCAGCTGCCAAACCGCTCCGAGCCTTGGTGGGACAGCTCGTTTCGTGCCGTCAACCGTCCGTCGCCACGCCGCTCAGCGTCCCGGACCGGGACCGGGGCTAATCCAAATAGCCGTTTTGCGCAAGCAGCTCCAGCACCTTGTCCGCGCTCTGCCGCACCGTCTCCCGCTGCGTCTCCAAAACGAGTTCGGGGCGCACCGGCTCCTCAAAACGGTCGGAAACGCCCGTAAATGCCGGAATCTCGCCGGCCAACGCCTTGGCGTACAGCCCTTTGACGTCCCGTTTGATGCATACGGCCAGCTCGCATTTGACATACACCTCATAATAAACGTCGAGCTGCTCGCGGCAATAGTCGCGCATATGCCGGTAAGGGGTGATTAGCGACGCCAGCACGATAACCCCATGGCGGTTCAGCAGGCGGCAGACGTACACCGTCCGCTGAATGTTGATCATCCGGTCCCGCTCGCTGAAGCCCAGATCGGCTGTCAGAACCCGCCTGAGCGCATCGCCATCCAGCCATTCCACGCGCCGTCCGCGCCGCTCCAGCTCCTCGCATACCAGCGCGCACACCGTCGACTTGCCCGCGCCGGACAAGCCGGTCAGCCATACCGTAGCTCCCGGGCGCATGGCCTTCACCTCCTCACTCCGCTTGATGCAGCTTCCGCTTGAACTGCTGCAACTCCTCGCGTTCCTCTTCGCTCAGCCGGGCCAACTGCGCCTTAAGCCGCTGGACGGCCCAGTTGTACAGCGCAATGTCGCTGGCGTTGTTGCGGCGGATCGTCTCCAGATCCTTGCGGCTGACCCGTCCGCGGCGGCGGGCAGTGTTGACATTTTGCCGGGTGTAGCGGATATCGCCCCAGCCGAACTGCTTTTTCAGCAAAAACAGCGACTCATCGAACAACTCCATAATGCCGATCACCGGAAAAAACGTCTCCAGGTTCAACTGCGCCAGCGCAACATTCACCACGTCGCCGCCGCTTGACCAACGGGTTTGCTTGTCGTTCGGTTCGTAGCCGCGGTAGCCGCCACCCAGCTTAAGAAAATCGTGCAGCGCATACTCATGATACGGCTTGGTAAAATAATATTCGGACAGCACCCGATCGATCGGCTCGCGCAAAAACGTAAAATAGACGGCCCGGCGGCCGCCAAGCTGGTCGTGCAGCCCAAACGGGTGATGGCCTACCACGCATTTCAGATGCGGGCTGATCGCCGGGGGAATCGGTTCAAACGGATAGGCGCTATGGATTTCCATGCCCCATACATACTGCTGCTGCAAAATGTGCAGCACGGTATTGCCTGCCGTTTTGGGGATATGCATAAAAACAAGTACGGACTCCTCCTTGTTCATGCCGCTCTCCTCCTCTCGCTCTTGTCCACCGCTTCGGAAGCGCCGCGCATTGCTCGCATAAGCTATCATATGTCCGAGCAGCAACCGCCGTGTGGACGTTGCGGCAACAACATCCGCGCTGGCACGTGGTTGCCTGGAGCGGCGGGGGTGGCAGTTGCTCGACTGGTGGGGCTGATGGATGGGTGGTGAGGTTTGGGTGAAGGGGGGCCGTACTGCCTTAGCAGCGGAGGGCGGCTGCTCGATGGGTAAGGTGTGATGGAGGGTGGCGAGGGGCAGGCGACAGTCTGACGTACTGCCGCAGTGGCGGGGGTGGCGGCTGGATTGGCAGGCGCGTGATGGAGGGTGGCGAGGGGCAGGAGAAAACCTGTCCCCACCGGCGCTGACCGTACAGTAGCCGCTATCGAATCGTAGTGCGGTACGCGAAAAAGCTCTTGCCAAGGGCAAGAGCTGGATCATGGCCAAAGCGCTGCGGCAGCGCACGGTGGCCGCAGCACCGTCAATCGCTTGGCGCCGGATGGCTGCGCCAAGCAGCGGTTAGCCTTCTGGATACGCATGCAGCAACTCGGTTCATTGTGCAGCGGCATGATCGGAGAACATCAGCTTGAGATTGGCCGCGGACTGCTCGGCCAACTCCGCGGCATAAACGAACATCTGGCGGCGCGTCAACGCGGCGCGGAGGCGGGACGCTTGCCGGAGCGCAGCAGCGAAGTAAGCAAGCCAAGCGCCAACGCCAGCAGCAACACGGCGATCGCCCAACGGTAGCCGTGAACGATCAACGCCAGCTCATCGTGAGAGAGCGTGGCGTCGGCGCCGGCGTACAGCACGTTTTTCAGGTGCGGCGGCAGGCCGGCGCCGGCAATCGACAGCGCGACGGCGGTGCTGAGCACTTGGCCCATGTTGCCAAGCATCGAGCGCAACCCGTTGGCGACGCCGCGACGGTTGCTCGGCACGGAGCTCATGATGTCCGTCGTGTTCGGCGTCAGAAACAGGCCGGCGCCGCAGCCGACGAGCAGCATCGCCAGCGCCGTCAGGCCGTAGTTCAGCTCCGGGCTGATCGTCAGCAGCAGCAGCGTCAAGCCGGTCATCGAAATCGCCATGCCAGTCGAAGCCAGCAGCTTCGTGCTGAAACGGCGGGTCAACATCCCGGCAATCGGCGAGACGGCGAGAACGCCAAGCACGACCGGAATGATCCGATAGCCCGCTTCAAAAGCGCTCATACCGTAAGCGAATTGAAAAAACAACCCAAACAGCAGCACAACCGCCGTGCGGGAAAAAGCGTTCAAAAAGTTGGCTGCATTGGCCATCACATACGAACGGCTGCGCAGCAACTGCAAATCGAGCAGCGGCGAGGCGGTTCGCCGCTCGCGCCAGACGAACAGCGGCGTGAAGACGGCGAACAAGGCCAGCCCCGCCAACACCGTAGGGTTGCGCCAGCCCAATTCGCCGATTTCCGACATCGCCATCACCAATCCGCCAAGCGCCAGAAACAGCAGCGCCCCGCCGCTGGCGTCAACGCGCTCGCGCACAAGCCGCCGCGGGTTGGAGCGCAAGATCCAGGCCCCCCACAACACGGCGACAACGCCAACCGGCACGTTGAACCAGAACACCCAGCGCCAGCCCCAATGAGCGGCCAGCAGCCCGCCGACGACGGGACCGACCAGTTGCGCCGCCGAAGCCGTCAGCACGTTGATGCCCAGCCCCGTCCCAAGGCGGGATGACGGGAAGGCGTCGGTGATTAGCGCCGTCGTGTTGACGACCACAAACGCGCCACCGGCAGCTTGCAAAATGCGTAAGCCGATCAGCACACCCGCGCTCGGCGCAAAGCCGCTGGCGAGACTGGCGAGCGTAAACAGCGCCATGCCGCCGAGATATAACTTTTTACGCCCAAAAATATCGGAAATTTGCCCAAAAACGAGAATCAGCACCGTGTTGACCAGCATAAAAGAAAGCAAAATCCAGCTCGACGTCACGGCATCGGCGTGAAAATGCTTGCTGACCTCCGGCAGCGCCACGTTCAGCGAACCGGCGTTGACAACGACGAGAAAAGCGCCGAGGCTTGTTACCGTCAGCACCAGCCACGGGTATAACCCACCCGATCCGTCTGCCTCTTGCCCAGCCTCCCGGTCGGCGGACCTGTCAGCCAAGCCGTCGCCGCTCATCGTCCTTCCCCCGCGGTTTGCAAAATTTGCTCAGTCGTGCGAATCCGGCCAATCCGCGGAAAAATAAACTGCCGCACATAATCGTGTTCGGTTTCGCTCAAGCCGGAAATCGCGTCGATGGCAAAAATCAGCTCATAGCCGTGCTGGAACGCCTCGCGCGCCGTCGTGTCGACGCCGATGCCGCTGGCGATGCCGCAGAGCACAATCGTCTCGATTTTGCGGCGACGCAGCTGCAGATCAAGTTCGGTGCCGTGGAAGGCGCCCCACTGTCTTTTGGTAATCAGCAAATCGCTTTCCCGCACGCCGATTTCCGGCGCAATCTCGTCCCAGCCTTCCGGCCGCACCGGGCGCGGCGGCTCCTGATCGACCTTCGGTCGCAGCATATCCTTGCCATCCTTGCTCGATACGCGCACAAGGCCGACCAAAGCGCCGCGCTTGCGGAAAGCATCGGTCAGCGCAGCGGCCCGCTCGACGACTTCCTTGCCGGAATGCGGGGCCAGGTTGTAGCCAACAACCCCTTTTTGCAAATCGATCAAAATAAGAGCAGTGGTGTCCCAATTGAACAAAGTTTCCATATCCATTGCACTCCTTTAGCCGTTAGGATCATGTTCCACGCTGCCCGACGTGGTGCCTGCCGTGCGGCAGCCGTGACCAATAGTTTTATGAAATGAACAACCAGTCACTATTGACTTAATGTTCACTATTATGTACCATGAGTCATACGTTGTCAAGGTTCGTACAAAGGAGCGACTGCAGGATGAGCATGACCAAACAGGAAATTGTCCGTTCGGCTTCCAAGCTGTTTTCGCTGCGCGGCTTCGGCGCGGTGTCGATGCAAGATATCGCCGACGATTGCCGGATTGCCAAAGGCTCGGTGTACAAATATTTTCCGTCCAAGGAGGATTTGTTTGGCGAGGTGATGGAGCAGTTCCTGAACCGGTATTTCGCCGAAGCCGAGCGAATCGGGCGGCTGCCGGAGCTGTCGCCGAAGGCGTATTTTTTGCAGCAGCTGGAGTTTCGCTTCCGGTATTTCATGGAGCACAAGCATATTTTGATTGAATACAGCGGGTCGTTCCGGCAGGACGACAAATTCATTCCGCTGCGCCTGCGCACGCGGGGCCGACTGATGCAGTGGCACAAGGAGATGTTGGAGCGCGTGTATGGCGAGCCGGAGTTTGCGCCGTACATCTGGGACCTGGTGTTTGTGTACAAGGCGTTATTGAAGGAGTTTTTGCAGTGGGTGATGGCCGAGCGCGACCCGCTGCCGATTGACCGGACGGCGCGGTTCGTGCTGGAGCGGCTCGACGCCTGGGCCGCTCACATGCTGGCAGCGGGCGGCGAGCCGCTGCTGGATGCCGCCGCCTACGCCCAATATTTGCATTGGGGCGCAGGCGGCGATCCCGCGGCGGACCGGGCCCGCACCGCCGCGAACCTGCTGGAGCAGCTCAGCGCCGCTGTCGCCGAACTGCCGGTCGGCGGCAGCGAGCAAGCGGAGCTGCTCGAGCTTTTGCGGCTGCTGCGCGAAGAAGCCGCCAAGGAGCGGCCTAGCGGGCCGCTCCTCCGCGCGCTGCTCGCCTACCTCGAGCGCGAACCGCAGCTGCAAAGCCTGACGGCGCAGCTGCGGAACGTGCTCGCGCTGTAGCGAGCGGCGCGCGTTGCCTGTCGCACGGGCGGGGATCCGCCCCGTGCGCGCAGGCTGAGGGAAAGGCCCGTCTTCGCAGCGAAGACGGGCCTTTCCCTTGCGGGGAGGAGCCGCGCCCATGCCGCACCGCGCGCTGCCGGCGGCGGCTCCCTCCCCCATAACGTGCGCGCTCTATCGCAAAAGCGCGCCCCGCCCCCACCTTCCGCTTCCCTACCGCACAATGCCTGCACCCGACGGCTATTCGGCTGTCTGGCTGTCCGTCCCGTCCACGCGCCCGGAATGGGCCTATTTGGCCGTTTGCGACTTTCTGTGCTTTTTCTAATTTGTGGCAGGTGTTAAAATAAGATATAGCGAAATAGTTAGGAACAACCGGATTGCCGCGGAAAGGAGCAGCGCCCATGATGCAGCGGATCAGACGCAAAAAAATAAGGCCTCGCTCAGCCCCCGGACGGTCGCGGCCGCAACTGTCGCTGTCCAGCGCCCAGTCGCTTGGCGTACACGCCGGACGCATCGTCTACTTGCAGCGAACGATCGGCAACAAAGCGGTCGGGGCGATCGTCGCCTCGCACCTCAAGCCGCGCGAGCTCAGCCAGCAAAGCCCGACGCAGCTTCTTCGCCGCGAGGTCGCTTTCGACGAAAGCAAGCGGTGTTATTTCTCGACCTTTGCACCCGAGCTGTCGTTCAGCGAGCATATGGAAGCCCAGGAATTCGACAGCATCATGGATACGCTGAACCGCCACGAAGCCTATATCGAAATGCCGCTTGGCACGCTGGACCAGCTCCAGCGCCGGCGGCTCCAATCGTTCCGCACCACAAGCTATCCCGCTTGGCTGCCCGACAAATTCAGGGCGCTGCCGATTGTGCAAAAGCGCTACCAAACCGTCGCCCACAAAATCGAGCAAAAGCGGCAGGAACTGGCCAGCTTGAACAAAGCGCCGATGAGCATGAACCGCGGCGATGCGCTCGCCTTGTGCGCGCTGCTTAAACGGCATCAGATCAACGGCGCGGCCCGCTTGGAAAAAGCGCTGCAAGATGCCGACGACGGCGACCGCTTATTCGGCTATTTGTTCCAGGTGCACGATGCCGTCGACAAGCTAAGCAAGCTGCAGCTGAGCGCTGTCGAGGACATCGGGCCAAGTCCGCGGCCCCGCCAGCAGCCGCCAGCCGACTACCAGAAGATGGAACGGCTCAAGCAGGAGGAAGAATTATTTTTCTACGCCTCGCAGCTCGACAAACGGGAAAAAACGTTTGCCGACGACAACGTCCGCTACAAGCAGCCGGCCGCACAAGATTTGCTCCGCTTGCGCAGCAAATTCTCCAGCGACACAGCCGATACGCTGCTCGGCAACGAGCTGCCGCTGATGGAAGACGGCCAGCCGCTGACAGCGCATTACAGCGGCATTCAGAACAAGCTGCCGGCCCGCACGGACGGTCCGCCCGCGGACAGCTATGCCGCAGCGCCGACAGGAGCCGGTTTGCAGCAGGCGCCGGCCGCCAAACCGCCGGGCACGGCCCCGGCCAAAGCCGCCAACAGCGGCAGCATCCAACCACCGGCCCAAACGCCAGCCACAGTCAATTACGACGCCTTGGCACAAAAATATGTAAATTACATGACGGCCTACATGCTCTCGCAGGATCTGAACATCCCGTTGCCTTACATCCCGTGGGCCACCGCAAAAGGCAACATGACCTTCGACGCCTGGAAGCTTCATTTGCTCGGCATTATGAAGGATTACGCCATTCCGTTCCCTGCTTTTTAGCGCCTGTCCGTTGCGCCGACAGGCGCTTTTTCGCATACGTCGCCGAACGACGCGACGTGCTGCGCACAGCCCCGGCCGGATGCAACTCGTGCTGCCGAACACAGAGAAACCCGCCCCAACAGCCCGCCTGTACCCGGCGGGCTGTTTCATACGCCAATACGTGCGTGCATTGGAGCTATCATGTGCCGCGCCGCCCCTCTGCTTCAAGAGTGCCCGGTGCTGCCGCCCGGCTCCGAGCAGGAGCCGTTTTGCTGAATGTTGTCCAGACATTCCGACCAGGTCAGACATTTGCAGTTCAGCCCGCTGTCGAGAATATGCAACATCGATTCAATCTGTTTTTTCCGTTCCTCCAGTTCGACACGTTTGCGCTGAGCCATTCTCTCCCATGCCGCGGAGAGCGGGGCGTCCGCCTGCAAGCCTTCCAACATCAACGCAATCTCTTTTACGCTGAACCCGGTCTGCTGCGCGATTTTGATAAAATGAATCCGCTCCAGCAACTGCTCGTCATAACGGCGCTGGCCGTTTTGTCGCCGCGGCGCCTCCAGCAAGCCAACCGTTTCGTAGTAACGCAAGGTTGATGCGTTGACCTCCGCTTTCGCCGCCAATTGACCGATACTAAGCTCTGTCAAATACCCTCACCTTCCCCCTTGACTTCAAGTGAACTTTAAGTTTTATACTGGGGTCATTATAGCTCAGCAAAGAGGTGATGTAAATGAAAAAGAGATCAGGTTTTGCTGCCGCGCTCACGCTCCTCGGCGCCTGCGCTTTGTGCTGCGCGCTGCCGCTTCTGGGCGGGCTGGCCGCCTTGGGCATCGGCGTCTCGTCGCTGTTGGGGAACGTCTACGTCGTGGCGGCTGCAGCGCTGCTGGCCCTGCTGGCGGGCATCTGGGCCTACCGCCGGCGCCAAACCGCAACCACCGCTTGCCAAACGCCAGTATGCCATTGCCGTTCGTGCACGGCAGAAAGGAGCTGAATACGCGATGATGCCACCCCAACCACCGGTCGCTTGCAACCACACGGTTTTCACCAAGGAACAACGCGACGCCTACCGCGATATCTGGAGGAAATTGGAAACCTGCCTGCTTGCGGCCGGTCCGATCGAAGCCGGCTGCCGGTATGACTTCCCCGGCGACGCCGACACGCTGCGGTTGGTCCACGAATGGGTCAGCCTGGAGCGCCGCTGCTGCCCGTTCATCACCTTTACCGTCGTGGCCGGCCACGAACAACAGCCGGTGCAACTGCTGCTGACCGGCGACGAAACGGCATGGAACTTTTTGCAACACGAACTGACCGCACAAATTCGACGGCTCGCCGAGCCAAGCGAATAAGCTGCTTATTGCCACTGTCCGACCACAGCAAAAAAGTCCGGCGCAGCCAGCTTCCGACCCGACCACATCATACCGGGAGCTGGCTTATTTTACAGCTAACCAAGGTCTGCAATCTTCACGGCGATCGCCCGACCATGTTGAATAACAAAAATACCGGACGGCATTTGCTCCTCCTCAACATGCAACGCTTCGACGTCCACCCACTGAAAAATCGGCTCGTCGCCACCCGCTGCACCAATATCGGGACCATTCCCTGCTTCCAATTGGCAGCAAATACCGAATACATTCCACCCTTTTCCTTCGATATCGGAATCCATGAACGTATGCAACAGCTTATCGCTTGCAGGAAAATGAACTTCTTTTTCAATGGCTTGCAACAATTTTTTGACTTCCTTGCCGCTTTTTTGGCATTGGGGCTCCAGCAGCTTGATCAGGTCGCATTTTTCACGCTCATCGTAAGGCAAATGCCCGCTGGAATCCTCAAAGTGATTGGAATACCAGATCACCGGGTAATATTTATTCGACCAAACTCCCTTTAACTGCCGATAACCGAGAAAATAAAACGGGGTAAACGAATCCTGGTCATGATAATGGGCGATGAGATAAGCCAGTTCATAGCTGACGGCCAGTTGTCTGCGCTTGGCAAAATTCGCCGACACCCGGAACCCTTCATCAATATGCTTGCCGATAAAGTCATTTTTTCCTTCCAATATGACATTGTTCACACCGTCGATCGGACAAATCCATGCTGTGCCTTTCAGGCTTAAATGCGGTCCCTTGGATTCTAAAAAAGCTGCCGTACCGTGCAGAATGCCAAACGACAGGTTCATGACCTTGATCAGATATTTGATGGTGACAATATCGGTTTCGTAAATAACCTCATCGCCGAGTCTTTTCCAAATGCGAATGTCGCATTTTTTGGAGCCAGGGGCCTTGTTGATCGCTTTATTAAAATCCGTTATCCGATCGTTGATTCGTTGCTGAAATTCATCAAAGACGTGCTGCCATCTCCCCGAATGCTGCTTGTGGTAGGTCGAGCCAACGATATCGAAAGAAATGAATATTTTGATCCGATCAATAACGGGAGGATTGTCCGGGGCAAATTTATTTAATTCCAGATGGCTCAAACTTTCAATCGGCATCTTCACTCTAGAGAACTCCTATTTGGGATAATCGGATTTCCATTGAACTGTAAGAGACCCGATAGCGATCGGCCAAGTGGTTGATTAAATTCGTTTTGCCCAAAATAAAGCTGTGATCCACATCTTTACGCAGCCACTCCTCGGGCATCAAGAAAAAAGCAGCAAAATAGTTGGCTTCATATTCGATTCGGTTCGGGCTCATATCGCGGTACATCGCCAGCTTTTCCTTGCAATTTCGCTGCCATGACGGCGGATCGGACCATTGATAGTGCAAAATGACATGTCCCAGCTCATGAGCCATCGTAAAATTAGCTCGCGGCTCATATTCATCCGCGGGAATATTCACTTCAAACTTTCTGGCCTCAAAAGGTTCGATCGGACTAACCGCTCCGATCTTGGCGAATATATGGTCTTTGAAACCCTTCGGCACGATCGTCCCACCGAAGGCTTCTATCGCTTCTCGTATATCGACCGGCGGTTTCTGGTTAAACGTACCGGGATTAAACTTGTGGAGCGCGGCGTGCACTTCATCAACAATTTTTCCAATCGCTTCTTTGGAGTAATAACTCATGCTTATCGCTCCTCTCCCTCTGGCAAGAACATACATTCCGCTTCAAATGCTAATTTTATTGTAGCAAATATTCGACTTAAAGCAATATAAGTCCGCCCGGAGGATGTGAAAATGTAAGGCAAACCAAGCGATTGCGCGAGCTGCCGAACGCCAGGTGGCCGGCGTTGCCTGTACCGGCACGCGTTTAAGCTTGCTGTGGACAAACCAGGAAACAGAACGTACGTTTGTAACTTATTCTAAACGAAAAGGAGATATTTGGCAATGCCATTATTTTTTTGTCCCTCTGCAACCTCCCAGTGCGCCCCGGACATATGAAAGCGCATGCCCGATACCGGCACGCGCTGCTCAAGTTCGTCTGCAAAGCTTTATGCTTCTGGAGCCTGCTCCGCATACTTTTTGAAATTGTCCAAAATCGCCTGCCAGCCCGCTTGCTGCATCTCGACAGGGTTGGTGCCTTCGGCTTCGAACGATTCGATGATGGTCGTGCTGTTGTCTTGGCGAATGAACCGGACCTCGACTTTTCTGCTGTCGCCGATCGTGTAAGCGATGCGCTCGTTGGCAACCACCTCGTCATAGACCCCGCCGAAATCAAAACCAAAGCTGCCGTCTTTCGCTTCCATTCTGGAGACGAACTTGCCGCCGACCCGCAGATCGTTTTCGGCAAACGGCGTGTGCCAGTCCTCGGAAGCCGTGCTCCATTTCGTGATGTGCTTCGGCTCGTTCCAATACGTCCATACGCTTTCGACGGGAGCATGAACGACCGCTTCTACCGTGATTGTTACCGGATTGCTTGTTTCCACGAGATAACCTCCATGTCATTTTAATGATTCGCTGTAAGCGGTGGTTCCTGAACCTATTATAGCATGTACAGCGCCGCCGGATTTCTTACGGATTGCTATGAGGAAACCCGTTTGGCATTACGTGATCAATTAAACAAAACCACTGCAAAATCCTGCCTGATACCGCCAACAAAGCAAAAATAATCAAAGCGTTCCGGCAAAACTGGCAGCAAACGAGGAGCATCAGAAAGGAAAACGACTTCCCCCTTCGTGCTGTTGATCATGGTGGATGCCTCCCAATTGCCACAGCATATTCATCAGTTCCGCTTTGATCAGCGGCCGAAGCATCGAAAAGCTTTTCTCGTAACCGCAGTGCTTGTATTGGACCTTGACGCCGTCGGCATTTGTTTTGTTATTCAACACAAACATATCCAATTGACGCATCCTGATCTTGTTTTGGGCCTGCAAGCCGTGAATCGTCCGCTCGACTTCGTCGAGGTAGTACAGAAGATGGTTATAGATGATTTTGTCCTTGCTGAGCCTCAGCTTGCCGGTGTCGCGAGCGATCATGCCGAGCAGGATCGGCAGCAGCGCATATTCCTTTACGAGTTGAATCTCGCCTGGGGGCGATGCGGGGGACACGTTATTCACCTCCACACACGAAAATGGGAACGTTCGTTTGTATTTTATTCTATACAGGAATCGATGATGCAGCAACGCAAATGTTTTTTGCGGCGAAACGCAAACAATCGCTGTGTATTCATCCCTATCCGTCTATAGAGGTACTATATAAAATCAGCACTTCGGATGCAGTTCCTATACGTGTGAGTTGAGTTCCTATGAACGCGCCTTGGCGGAGGAATCAATGAAAATGACAATATACATTCTCATGATTTTTATTGGTGTGGCTTTAGCTGCAAGCAGCTATCACATTTACTCACTTTTTTGCGGCGGCCCAATCGCCAAATTCAAGTTTGAACGTCTCGTCCAGCAGCTCATACAAGTTGAATACCCGAATGAAAATTATACGATAGGTGAAGTAAAGTACAGTCTCAAGTTGTCTACATCGGAGGGTCCATTTTTCGATACCGTGGTAAAACTGCAATCTGGAACAACGATTGTATGGTTTACAAAGGAAGGCGTGGTAGGATCGTACAAGGATTGAAAATTCCTTTCTACCCTTTCTTAATCAGAAAAATAGGTCTATGAAAAAGACGCCCAAAAAAGCTTGCCGTAACGGCAGCCTGCGGCGTCTTTTTGCGTTGCGCTGCCGGTCTGGGCGAAAATAACCTCAACCCCCCTGCCCGATGTACAGTCAGGCCTCCCGAACCTACACGCATCCCTTGCTATTGACCGGCATTCGAATATGCGAAACGTCGTCCGCCCGCAAAATAGCCTCACGCCCATATCCCGCTAGACAGGAGCGGAATATGGTATCACTAGAAGATAAGTGAAAGCGAGGTCAAATCGTGCATATTCATATTGTCCAACCAGGGGAAACCTTATGGAAAATCGCCGAGAGCTACGGGGTTTCCACCAACAGAATCATCGCCATCAACGGGCTGGAGCAGCCGGACCAACTGGTGATCGGGCTGGCGCTGCTGATTCCCCAAGATTACCCGTCCTATACGGTACAGCCGGGAGATACGCTGGGGACATTAGCCGTACGCTATGGCGTCAGCGTAACGGCGCTGGCGCGGGCCAATAACCTGCCCGACACGGCGCAGCTGACCGCCGGGCAGACGCTCGTCATTCCCGTGCTGCGGCATACGGTGCGGCCGGGCGAGTCGCTTGGGACGATTGCCCGGCGCTACGGCGTTTCCGTGCAAGCTCTGGCGCAAACCAACGGCATCGCCAGCCCGTACACGATCTACGTCGGCCAAAGCCTAAAAATCCCGGAGCCGCCCAAACGAACGATTGACGTCAACGGTTATACGAACGTCTTCGGTGAAGCAGCCGCCGAGCAGGTTCGTCAGGACGGGCTGCACCTGACCTATGTGTGCCCCTTCGGCTACCGCATCCGCGCCGACGGCACGCTGGAGCCGGTCGACGACCAGGCTCTGATCGCCGCCGCTTACGACAACGCCGTCGTGCCGGTGATGTCGATCACCAACTTTTCCGCCACCGAAGCCGGCTCGCAATTGGCTCATACGATCCTGTCGAGTCCGCAGCTGCCAAACAAGCTGATCGACAACATCCTAACCACGATGGAATCCAAAGGCTATCGCGGCTTAAACATCGATTTCGAAAACGTGCTGCCGGCGGATCGCGAAGCCTACAACGATTTCCTGCGGCTTGCCGTGCGGCGGCTGCATGCCCGCGGTTTTTTCGTCTCGTCGGCGCTCGCGCCCAAAACAAGCTCAGACCAGAAAGGGCTGCTCTACGAAGCCCACGACTACGCCGCCCACGGCGCTATCGTCGATTTTGTCGTGCTGATGACATATGAATGGGGCTACCGGCTTGGCCCGCCGCAAGCGATCTCGCCGCTGAACGAAATCCGCCGTGTGCTGGACTATGCCGTCACGGTCATCCCGAGAAACAAAATTCTTATGGGCTTCCAACTGTACGCCCGCGATTGGCTGCTGCCGCACGTCAAAGGCCAGCAGGCCGAAACGTTCAGCATGCAGGAGGCCGTACGCCGAGCCGTCGCCCACGGCGCGCAGATTCACTACGACCCCGTGGCCCAGACGCCCTACTACCGCTACACCGACGACCGGCAGCGCACCCATGAGGTATGGTTCGAAGACGCCCGCAGCGCCCGGGCCAAATTCGAGCTGCTCCAAGCCTACAACCTCAGAGGCGTCAGCTATTGGGTGCTCGGTTATCCGTTCCCGCAGAACTGGGCGTTGCTCGAAGACCTTTTTCACGTTCGCAAGCTGCTGTAAAAATAAAACAACCACAAGCCGTCAAACGCCAACGGCACGTGGTTATCTGCAAAGAGGGTCGAGGCTGGAAGCGATTCGCCCATGCCACGGGCGGGTCGGCCGGCCTTCCTTTTTTTCGTTTATGTAGAATCGGGGAAGGCCGCCGGTCGCCGGTTTCCACCGGTTTCATGGAATCGGCTCCGGTCAGCCCCTCAAGCTTGGCTTGGCACGCTGCGCAACGTACATACAAACCGTTTAACACCGGCGTATTTCTCGCCAAGCGAGCGGATGGAGAAACCGTACTTGCGGTAAAATTCCACCGCGTCGCGATCCGTCTCCGCCGTTACTTCCGCTGCAGCTTCCCGCCGCACAAGCTCGTCGATCATCCTGCTGCGCAAGACAACAACGCTTTGACTGCGGATCGGGCCACGGCAGCGCCATGAACATCAACCAATCTCACAACCTGCTCCCTCCCCTCGACCAACATTCCGGCGCCAAAAAAACAACGCGGCTTTTCAGCCGCGTAATACAAACGTCTGGTGCACCGTCCACGCCGAATTGTCCGTTTCGTGCACAAGATGCAGCCGGTCAATTCGCGTCGTCAACCCCAACTCCAGCCGTTTCAAGCTGGCCCATACGTCATGCAGTTCGTCGGCGCCCATATGCTGGCCGATCGTCAGATGCGGCGTATAATGATACGGTTTGCCGGATTGGCTCAGCAACTCACCGCATACCGCCTTGTGCAGGACAAGCATCGGCTGCGGATCGGCCAATGCCATATAGATGACCGGGTTCGCCGGATAAAACGAAGAAAATCGCTCAAAACGAAGATCAAACGGAGCCAACTGCTGCGTCACCTGCTCCAGCTGCTCTACAGCCTCGGCAAGCCGGGTTTCGCTCCACTCCTCTTTCTCCCGAACGGTCAAATGCGGCTGAATGAGCTGATAATGCGGGTCGTAGCGTTTGCGATAGCTGTTGGCAGCATCTTGCACATCCTTGGTAGGAAAAACAACGATTCCGTATTGCATGACAGGATCACCTCGCCGTAAAAATAGTTGCCACTTCCTATTATACCGCGTCGCGCCTTTTTCTAACAGCTTTGCTGTCCGCCCTGCGGCACCGCTCATAAAGCGTTGACGTTATGGATAAGATAGGAATATCGGGCCATCAAACACAAATGGAGTGAATGCACACATGCATTGGGTCTATTGGGCAAAATTGTACGAAAGCAAATTCCAGGCCGGCTGCCTTGCCAAACGCATGGAAGAAGACTGGTGGGTGTACGGCTACGAATGCCCGCAAGAAATCGAAGTGTACAAATCCCGCAAAGGCCGTTTCGGCGTCCGTTACAGCTTATAGCCGGCGCCGGCGTCGTCATCTATACAAAATTTTCTTGACTTCCTACCATGATTCGGTGTATATTTAATTTTGCCGTCGTTTTGAACGACATACTGACGCGGGGTGGAGCAGCCCGGTAGCTCGTCGGGCTCATAACCCGAAGGCCGCAGGTTCAAATCCTGCCCCCGCAACCAATTTCATCCCAGATATGGGCCCTTAGCTCAGTTGGTTAGAGCGGTCGGCTCATAACCGATTGGTCGGGGGTTCAAGTCCCTCAGGGCCTATTCAATGAAAACCTTTGCGCTGCAAAGGTTTTTTTGCGTTTTGCTGCGCAGACCGCGCTCCGAAATAAGCTTGCACGCCGGGTATCCGCCAAAGCGTTGTGCACCTCCCCCATCATGGCCATTCCTTTCGGCTTGAACGCGCAGAGCGAGCAGAAAACATGAACAGAACCGCTTTAACTAAAGCGGCCCTGGGCGTTCGTTCATAAGAAATGGCGAAAATCGCTAGTGTTTGCCGGTAACGGCCTGCACCACATCGTCAACCTCCCGGCTTTCTGCAATCGGGCCGGAAGACATCCAATGTCGGGGCGAAACTTTAAAGACCTGATTGTTCTTTACGGCAGGAATGGACTGCCAGAGTTGCAGTTTTTCGATCTGCGTGGACGCTTGGGTACTTTTTTGGAACTCCTCTTCCGTTTCGATGGAACCTCCGTATATGGCGAACACATAGTCGGCGGTAATCGAAGGCAAGTCCTCCAGCGATAAATTGATGCCCCAGTCATCTTCGGCTTTTTGCTGAAATTTGGCGACGCTTGCGTCCGGCTTCAAACCAAGCTTGGTATACACCAGATTGAAGCTAGGAAAGAAAAGCTGCAAATCCTTATCCGAAGGGCGGATAAAAGCAACTGTTGCCTCCGGTCCCACCGCCTGAATGATGGTATCCTGAGCCTGCTTGAGCATGTCCTCATTGCTTTGAATGACAGCTTGCGCTTTGCTCTCCAGGCCCAAGGCTTTGCCGATTTCGACGATGGAGGATTTCCAGTCACCCGGCGCAAAGGCGATCGTCGGCGCGATTTTGCTTAGTTCTTCGTACCCTTTCTGATCGATCGAATATTGCTGAACGATAATCAAATCGGGAGACGTACTGAGAATGGCTTCCAGATTGGGGCTAAACTCAGCGCTTTCCGATACCGGAATGTTCAATTTCCGAATTTGGTCATCCAAATAATAGCCCTTGAAATCATAGGCATATACCATCGGAGCCTCCAGCGACAACATCAGGTCCTCCAGGCCAAACACCGCAACCCGCTTCGGATGCGCCGGAACTTCCGTTTCGCCGAAGCCATGTTTGATCTTGATTGGCTGCTCATTGCCCTTCGGCGGGGACGTCTCGGCAGCCGCTTGCTGCACGGTTGGCGTTGCTTCCGCCGCAGCGGTCGTTTCTTCGGAAGCTGCTTTATGTCCACATGCGCTGACGAATGCGGCAATCAGCATCATCACCAGCAGAAGAGTCCAGGCTTTCCGTGGATTTCTCCCTTTTCCCGCAACCGCTGCTGCGATTTGGGGTCTTTGTACTTCGTTCATTGTTTTCCCTCCGTTGTTGATAGTGATTATCATTATCGATAGTGAGATTATAAACGAGGAATCACCCGGAGAGGAATACGAAAAAATGCCGAATTTTTCAACTTACTGAGCACGAAATACCTGATGCAGCTCATCGAGCAAATGATCATGCCGGTATGCGGTATATTCGAGGATCGGCTCGGCCACCCATGCCGGGCTTGCGGTCACATAAACCTGGCCGTCGCGGACAGGCTTGAGCTTCGCCCAGCTTGCGGCCGACTGCGCTTGCTTCCACAAAGCCTGCGATTGCGGGTCCTTCATGATATGCACAAGCAAAACGTCGGATTCGTATTCCTCCAGCCGCCCGATAGCTACACATTCCGTAAATGCAATTTGCTGGACGCCTTGGGCGCACGCAATCCGCAGATCGTCGTACAATACCGTGCCGGCCCGTCTGCCCCATACACTAATGCCTTTTGGACTGATACTGATAATAAGCAGGGAACCGCGCCTCATCGCCACAGGCACGATTTCGCGAACGGCAGCCGCTTTATCCGCATAACGGGCCAGCCACTTCTCCCCCTCCTTCTCCCTGTCCAAAAACCGTGCGGTCATCTGCAAGTGGACCCGCCAACTCACCGTATGCCACGGCAAAAACAAAACAGGAGCAATTTGGCGCAGCTTGTCCTTCTCTTCCTCCGTAATCATTTCTTCCAAAGCGACGATTTTGTCCGGCTGTGCGCGGCACAACGCTTCACGGTTGAAATCATAGTCATGGCTCAACGGAATTTTAATATCAAAACGGTATTTTTTTCGATATTCATCTGTCCAGGACTGATCGATCGGGGCGGCGTAAGGCACGATTTGCAGCGTCAGCAAATGACCGATGTTCGGCCAGCTGTAAGCGGCGATTTTGTTATTGCGGTTGGCCGTATAGATGCTGGGCGCAATGCCGACATGTTTATTGAACTGGCTGCTGAAATATTGAGCGTCCTTATAGCCGACCTTGTCGGCAATTTCGCGCAGCGTTCCGCCTTCCTCCAGATACTGCTTGGCCCGGTTCATGCGAATTTCTGTTAAATATTCCATCGCGCTTTGCCCGAAACGTTCCTTGAAAGATCGCATGAAATAATACCGGCTCATGCCGGCCATGCCGGCCAAATCGTCCACCGTCATGGATTCGGCATAATGGCGCTCCATAAATCGGCGAACCTGATGGAAAATATGCTCGTGAGGGTCGGGATTTTTGAACAGCAGATGAAGCAGATGCTGAAACCCGGCCTGGCTGACGAAACGATCCGCGGTATCATCAGTGTCCCAGTGAGCGGCAACGGTCTGACACAACGAAAGCAATCGCTCCGTGGAAGGCACGACACCTGTCATCACGTCCTGCCGGCCTAAACCGGCATCTGCATCGGTCGGACCAGCCATGGCAAAATCAAAATGAAACAAATACAAGATTGGCTCATGCGCTGCAAGAAAATGAATTTCGACCCTGGGTCCCGGTGGAAGGATATACACCTTCTCAGGGGAACAAGTATGCACCGTCCCGTTGATGATCAAATGGCCGTGCCGCATGGGCGAAGCCAGCAGCAAATAGGACGGACAAGCGCTGAACAACAACCGATAATCGTGGGAAGAATCGCGATGGATCTCGGCTTCCGTCAGCCTGAACTGCGCATGGCGGAGCCACTCTTTATTGGAGGTTTCAATAGCAAATAATGGGGAGTCGATGATAGAAACTCCTTCCTGCCTGTTTTGTCGAAAACCAATGATGCGGTGATGGCTTCTGCCCTCGGTTCCCTTATATGGGATCGGAAGAGCGGGATTCAGTTCGTTGATTGATGCAAAAATAGACGATTCCATGTTAAATTGATAATGATTATCATTTTCAATTTAACATGGGATATATATAGAGTCAATCGTTTATTTTGCAACGGCTCAGCAGCAATAACGACACAAAAGGCCTGTTGGCCGATAGACCAACAAGCCTGGGACTCATAGGGATGATAACGCAACTGCTGCAACATAACGATTTGGCCCAAGCGGCGGGCTTGTAACCGCTGGGCGAAATGCCAAGCGCAAGCTTATTCCTTGGGCAACTGTTCGCGCAGCGCATCGACCTGCTTTTGCAGATCAATGATCTCGTTTTCCCACTGCTGGATTCGCGATTTATTCATAGTGATTTGCTTGCCGTATTCGATGCGGAGCGTCTCGTCCGTGCTGTGGTTGAAGTCGTAGGTCAGGTTGTCGATGCTTTGCTTCATATTTTGAATGCCCATTTGCTTGCTTTGCATGTCATTGTCCAGCTTGCTGATTTGCGCAAGAAGTTCGGCTTGGCGGACGATATCAGGATCAGGGGACACCGCTTTGCGGGTCATGACGACTTCACGATCTTCCGTAAACGTCACCTCGTAACCAACAGCTTCGCCGAATGCGCGCACCGGCAGATAGGTTGTATCATTCACGACGATGGCGTCGCCTACGCGCGTTCCGTCCACCTTCACCGGAAACAGACCCTGCACCACCGCGTTGATCACATTCTCCACTTGCGCATGAGCCGTTATGCCCAGCGAAAGCAGAAACCCGAAAGCCGCTCCAATCACGTATTTCCTCATAGGCTACCCCTCTAAAGCGTTTTCTTCCATCTTACCATACATCAGGCAGCTTTGGCGCTGAGAAAACACCTCTGCGCGGGAGATCAGCTTGAGCTCGATGGCCACAGCCGGCCGGCCACCGACAGATTTCTTGGCGCCAGACGTCCCCATCCGCTCTTCCCCTCTGTAAAAAACGTAAGACCAAGCGGATTCCGCTTGGCCCTGTCTGTCCATATGCAACTGTTGCTTATGATGCCCGGGACATCCTCCAACACTCGACTTCACGAAAAGCCGTTTAACTCTTGATTTCTACGTATACGCCGATCGTAAAATTCGTATAATTGTCGGGCAAACTGCCTCCTCCATCCGCACGCCTTGGATTCGCCACATACAGATTTTTTCTGTCAATGACTTCCGTCTCTTGACCACTGTGCATATGCTGCCAAATGACCTCGTCTTTGCCCGATTCATCCCCCATAATATCGAACATAATGGTGTTCGTATCATATTCCGCTTCCTCTTGATCTTCGATGATCCAGAACAGTCCGCTAGGATGACTCGAAGAGCAACTTAAGTCAAAATCATCACTGGACCGGTGTTGCTCACCTGTTAACGGATGAGGCTCCGATACGATGCGTGCGACACCCAGAGAATTATACACAACAACGAAAAATCGTTTAGCAATCGGCTTCTGCGTATATCTTAAGCGTAAAACTGCTATAGTCGCTAGGCAGATTGCCTTCCTTATTAGCTCGTCTTGGATTCGCCACATACAGCTTTTTATCTTCTCCAAACACCTCCGTCCAAATCCCGCTGCTCATCCCACTCATAAGGACCGGGTCTTTCCCCGATTTATCCTGCATAATATCGAACACAATCTGCCTCCAATCATATCCGGGCTGATCTTCGATTTGCCAAATCAACCTATAAGGCTGACAAGCCGGAAAATCGAAAGTAAAATTATTACTGGACCGATGTTTCTGACCTTTTTGCGGATGAGGCTCCGATACAACCGTTGCTACCAGCGTTGTTACGCCCATTTTCTAAACAACTCCTCAACTAGAAATATTTTTAATTACAAAGAAAATTATACACAAGGCACATGTACAAAACCTATACAGGCCGATTCCTGTTCGGTTGGGCGATTCCTCTCCGTCCTTTTGCCGTATAACGAACAAAAAGACCAAGCGAACGCCGCTTGGTCTTCCCTTCCTTCCATCCTCAAAACTGCTTGAACGTCGTCAGCAAACGTTTCGCCGGCTCGTTGTTTTCCGTCGTAAACACCTCGTACACCTTCACGGTCAGCGGCACTTCGAGCTGCGAGGTCGCCGAGCCGATGGTGATCGTGTTTTCGCCGTCCAGCAAACGGTTTTGGCCGTAGAAGCTTTGCGTCGCGCTGCCGATCAGGTTGCCGGTGCGGTTGTACAAGTCGAATTGCAGCTTGCTGCCGTTCGCGTCGGTCAACACCTGTTTCTCCTGCGTCAGACTGAGGAACAGCTTCAACCTGTAATTGTACGTAAACGTCTGTTGGGACATGTTGGCCGAAATATCCCAACCAGTCACCTTGGCCGTGTACGGGTACATGGTCAGCGTGTCGGCGGCATCGGCTTCCTGCAGCTCGACCCGGCAGGCGCCCAGCAGCGATTTGTAGCTGTAATCGCCGGCGCTCATCTTGCTGTAGACGCCCAGTTGCAACGCTTCGCCGGTTTCCGAAGCCGGCAGCGCAAACGCGTAGCTGACCACATAGGACGAGCCGGGCACGATGCTCGCTGCCGTCGCCTGCTGGCGGCTGCCGCTGTAGATGTACCCGTCCTTGCTGCGCAGCTCGGCGGCAAACGGCGGAACCGGCACAGAGCGGTCGCCTTTGTTCGTCAGCTGGAACTTGGCGACGGCGGTGTTGAAGCCGTCCTCGTCGTTCGGGCTCAGATGTAGCTCGACGAGCGAAACTTCCATCGAAGCCGGGATGAGCTTGCTCACGCTGTCGAGCTTCACCGGATCGCCGAGCTTGTAGAGCGGCAGCGCCGGCACTGCCGGTCCGGCAGCTCCGGCCGCATCCGGCAGCAAAATGCTCAAGCGGCCGATGCGGAACGTCTCGGCGCCGTCGGCGTCGCTGAATGTCTCCGGCGTCACGACGGTCAGGCTCGTAAAGGCGGTATCGAGTTCGCTCGGAATAACGACGTGCACGTATTTCTTCTCGCCCGCTTCCAGCGAAACGGACGCTTCGGCGCGGCTGCCGGAGTACACCTTGTCGGCCGCTTTGCCGTCCAGGCCGAAATCCGGCACGAGTTGGCGCGCCTTCGTCGGGTTGGACGCCTCCAGCTGTACGACGGTCGTGACGCCCTTGGCTGTCACCTCCTGGTGCAGATCGACCGGGCGCAGCACGACGGGCGAACGCAGCGCATCAAGCGTAAACGTCTCGCCCCATTTGCGGATCGCCGTGCGGCTGGCGATCGTGCTGTTCGCGCCGTTCCAGACCGTCTCCGGGTCGACCGGCAGCCGGAGCAGCACCGTCTCCCGCTTCGGATAAACGTCGGTGTCGACATCGATCCAGTTCAGCTCGGTCACGTCCACCTCGTCGGCGCGGTCAACCGTCGCCAAATAGCTGAGCTCCTGCACGGTTTTCGGCTGGATCGCGCGGGCGTTCCGGGCGCTTGGCTGCAGCGTGTACGAAACGCCGTCGGCGGTCAACACGCGCAGCTCGAAGTCCGGCACGCGTTGCAGCTTGCCGGCGGTGTTGCGCATGCGCACAACGGCGCCAAGCCGGGTCGTATCGCCCGTGCGGTCATTAAACAAACTCTTGAGCTCCACATCGATCGAATCGGTCAGCGCATAGCGCACGACAGCCGTACCGGCGACGGGAGCCGGGTCGGCCGCCCAGGCGGGCGCCGCCGCAGCCGTAAGCAGCGCCGCCGACAGCGCCACGGTTGTTATCGTTTGTTTCCAGGTATGATTCACAGATTCGTCCTCCTATTGGCCAAAAAATTCGGGTACGGTTTAGTTCGCCACTTGCACTTGATCTTGATCCTTGAGCTGGTGCTGGCCGGATACGACGATCGTCTCGTCGGCCGTAACGCCAGAGAGCACTTCCTGATTCGCCTCGTTCAGCCGGCCGAGCTCGACCTTGCGCTTCTCGACTGTGCTGCCCTTGAGCACGAAGACGAACGAGTCGCTGCCTTCGCGCACGACACTTAACGTCGGCACAACCGGCACGATTTGCTCGCTGTCGGCGGTCAGCACGATTTGCGCCTTGGCGCCGGGTTTCAGCTTGCCATCGGCATTCGGAACCTCCAGCTCCAGATCGTACGCTTTCGTCTGGCTGTTCATCACGTCGGACAGGAACGTCACCTTGGCTTCCTGCTTATCGGTCACATCGGGTATGTAAAAGCTAAGGCTCGTTTTGCCGCGGACGAGCGCCGCCGCCGTATCGGTCAACGTCGATTGGATCTTCACCGGATCGAGCTGCTGCACCTCGCCGGCGCGGAAGCCCGGCGTAATCGTCATCCCCGCCTCGACGGTCAGATCGGTCAACACGCCGGAAGCCGGCGCTTTGACCTCCAGATTGCTTAACGCCCGCTCGGCCGAGCGGCTGCTCAGCTTCGCCGATTCCAGCTGCATTTCCGCGGTCGCCAGCGAATCGGTATTTTCCAGCGTTTGCAGCTTCTTGCGCTGAATATCGAGATCGAGCTTCATATTGTTCAGCTGAGTTTCAGCCTGATCGAGCTGGTCTTTCGTGGCGTTGCCGGCATCGTAATCGTTATGCGTGCGGTTATACGCCTTTTCCAGATCGGACACGGCCGTTTCCAGCTTGATGATCGCGTTTTTCAGCTCGGTTTTGCCGTTGTCGACGTCTTCGCGCGCTTTCTTGAGCTGGGCTGCCGCGCTGCGGATCGACAGATCGCTTTGCTCCTTTTGCAGTTCGACGTCGATCGGATCGAGGCGGAACAACACGTCGCCCTTCTGCACGGTTTCGCCGCGTTTTTTCAATACCTCGACGATTTCCCCGCCCGCCTTGGTCACGACGTCGAGACGAACCGACGATACCACGTCGCCGACCTGCTCCAGCGGATCGCCGATTTTTTGCTTGGTGACTTTGGCGGTTTTGACCGTTTTCACCTGCTGCTCCTGGGCAGCGGCGGCTTTGGCCTCCGGCGCTGCCACCGGGTTGGCCGAACAGCCCGCGACGAGCGCCGCGCTCAGTGCGACGACGCCGAGCCATTTGGCGCTTTGCGTAAGTGTGGTTAGTGATCGTTTCATATCCGGTTTCCCCTTTTCCTCATCTCATCTTCATACAGCCCCTGGCGCGGCCGGCTCCGACTTGGCAAGCTCGACTACACCCGACGCGATGGTTTTCAGCATCTTTTGCTCCTTGCGGCGGTACAGCAATTCGTACATGATCGGCACGATGACGAGCGTAAGCAATGTCGACGTGGTCAGACCGCCAATGACGACGACAGCCAGCCCTTTGGAAATGATCGTGCCTTTCGAAAGGCCAAGCGCCAGCGGCAAAAGCGCAATAATCGTCGCGCCGGCCGTCATGATGATCGGGCGCAGGCGCGTCATGCCCGCTTCGATCAGCGCTTCGCGCACCAGGCTGCCCTGCTCGCGCAGCTGCTGCACGCGATCGACGAGCACGATCGCATTGGTGACGACGATGCCGATCAGCATCAGGAAACCGATCAGCGAGGTGACGTTCACCGATTCGCCGGTAACCAGCAGGCCAAGCAAACCGCCGATCGCCGCCAGCGGCAACGAAAACAGGATCGCGAACGGCGCGCGCGCATTGCCGAACGCCAACACCATGACAAGGTAGACGATAAAAATTGAAGCGGCCATCGCCATGAACATTTCCATAAAGCTTTTGTTGATGTCGTCGGAGACGCCCTTCACCTCGCGGCTGACGCCCGGCGGCAGCTCCAGCTTGGCCAGCTCGGCCGACACCTTGTTGCTGACGCCGCCCTTGTCGACGCTGTCGATTTTGGCGCTGACGCTCAGCACCTGGTTTTGCATTTCGCGGTTGATGCCGATCGGCGCATCGATTTGGCGGATTTTCGCCACTTCGTTGAGCTGGACGTTTTGCCCGGTTGACGTGCGCAGCAGGAACGTGCCCATTTTTTCGACGGAATCCTTATAAATCGGGTTGAGCATCACCTTCGTGTTATACGTCACGTTATCGAACTTCAAGTCGCCGAGCTTTTCTTCGGCAATCCAGGTGTTGACAGTTTGCAAAATTTGCGCTGCGCTCAGCCCGTACAGCCGCGCTTTATTTTGATCGACGGTAATTTCCACCTCGGTTTTCGATTCGCTCAAGCTGTCCTTGACATCGCTCAGCTCGGGAAATTCCTTCATCTTCGCTTTGACCATATCGGCGGCTTGCCGCAGGTATAACTGGTCATCGCCCTTGAGCGAATAGGAGAAGTCGGCGCCGCCCGTGCCGCCTGGACCAAACGTAATCAACTGCACGTTCACGTCGGAGCCATCGGGCATCATCGCCAAAATTTTCTCCTGATACGTTTTGACCGCTTCCTTGGCGTCCGCCGCTTCCGATACCTCGGTGAACATCACGGTGCGGTACGCATATTTGTCGCTGCTGAAATTGTAGCCAACAAGCGCCTCATTATATTTGAACATCGGGTTGCCCTTGGGGTCCTTCTCTGCCTTGAGCATCGCTTCGATTTCCTGCGATTTGGCGTTCATCGTCTCCAGCGACGTTTCGCGCGGCATTTTCAGCTCGACCAGCACCTGGCGGTCGGTTTCGCTATCGGGCATAAACGACATTGCCAGATTCGGGATGCTGATCCATGCCGAGCCGAGGAAAATCACGACGGCCAGCAGCACGGTAATCCAGCGGTGATTCAGCGACCAGACGAGCACCCGGCGGTAACGCGCAGCCATCGGGCCAACGTGGTTTTCGTCGTGAACCGGAATTTTGCCGCTTTTCATCACCAGCAGCTTGGCGAGCATCGGGATGACCGTCAGCGCGACGAGCAGCGACGACAGGAGCGCGCACACCAACGTGATCGCAAACGGGCGGAACACTTCGCCAACCACGCCGCTGATGAACGCAATCGGACCAAATACGCCGACGGTGGTGATCGTCGAAGACGTAATCGCCGCCGATACCTGGCGCGTGGCCAGCCGGATGACCGACTCGCTCTTTTCATGCGCTTTTTGCAGCTGGCTGTAGATGTTTTCGATCACGACGATACTGTCGTCGACGACCCGCCCGATCGCAATCGCCATCCCGCCAAGCGTCATGATGTTCAGCGAAATGCCCAGCGGCGCCATCACCATCAGCGTAATGAGAATCGACAGCGGAATCGAAACGAGCACGATCAGCGTCATCCGCACGTTGCGCAGGAACAACAGAATCATCAGCGAAGCCAGCACCGCGCCAAGACCGCCCTCCTGCACCATGCCGTGCACCGACTCCTTGATCGACGTCGCGCCGTTGAGCACAATGTGGAACTTCACGCCGGGCAACGTCTGTTCCCAATCGGCCATCAGCTTGTCGGCGGTATCGGCGAACTCGACAGCGTTAGCCGCTTTCGTCTTGTACAAAAGCACGCCAATCGCCGGTTTGTCGTCCAGCCGGGCGATAAACGACGATTCGCTGATCGCTTCGATCTTGGCCACTTGCTTGAGCAGCAAGGTGTCGCCGGTCCGCGTCGTAATTTTCATATTGTCGAGACCATAAATCGTATCGAACTCGCCTTTGACCCGCACCATTTGCGTATTGCCGTTAAAATCCACGGTTCCCGCCGGGCTCGACACGAGCGACGCCTTGATCAGCGCCGACACATCGGACGGAGCCAAACCGTAGTTGTTGATCGCAGCGGCGTCGAGCTTGATCGTCAGCACCGCTTCCTGGTTGCCAACCGAATCGACATGGTCGATGCCTTTCAACCCGTTAAAGCCCGGCAAAATCGTATCCTTGTAAATCTTGTCGAGTTCGGCCTGGTTCATGCCGTTCTCGCCGTAGACGGCCATGTAATAGACCGGCTCGGAGGCGAAGCCTGCCGTCAGCACCTTCGGCTTGTCGGCGCTTTGCGGCAGCTTGACGTTGGCAATCAGGCTTTCGACGTCCTTCTTGACGTCCTCCGGTTTCTTGTTTTGCTCCAGCTCCAAAAAGATTTGCGAAAAATTGTCCTGCGAGCTGGACGTCAAATTTTTCAGCCCGTCGACCCCGGCCACCGCCTTTTCGATCGGCTTCGTAATCTGCTCCAACACGTCCTGCGGCGGCGCCGTGTACGTCGTGTTGATGATGACGACCGGAAACGAAATATCCGGCATGCTTTCCACTTTCAGCGTAGTCGTGGCGTACAACCCGCCGACGACCAGCAGCAGCATGATGATGAACACCGCTGCCATGTTTTTCATCGAAAACTCGGTAAATTTATGCATCCTCTCTACTCCTCTACCCCGCTATGTACAAAATAAGACTGCCGGCCTTTTCATCATAAACGCCAATTATTAACATTTTCTAAAGGATTGTTGAAAATTTTCCAATCTCCTTTCCGCGTCTTTATGTAGTCCCATTATATAATCGCCGGCAGGCAAAAACAGGTGAAAGCAGTCACAATCGCGGTCACATCCCGGTCATATCGCCGTCGGCAGGTGTATGACTTTATCATATGACTTGCGCCTCGCACGCCGCCCGGCCACGTGGCGCCCGATCTTCCGAAGCCGGGCCGGGGACATCGCCCGATGCCGGCCGATCCAGCGGCCCCCTGTATAGCCCGTCAAGGCCAAAAAAAGAAGAAGACCCTTGGGCCTTCTTCGCATGGTTTATACTGATCTATGATGACTGTAGTTGGCCAAAACCGCTGACGCCTCAGTCGCTGGTGATGAACCAGTCGAGCTTCTGGGCGGCGACCAGCTTGCGCTGGCCCTGGAACTCGTCGTACAGGCTGAGCGTGTAGTTTTTCAAATATTGCAGCTTGAAAATCATATCCGCGTCGTTCATCACGATGCGGAAATCCTCGTGTTTGCCGACTTGCAGCTTCGTGCCGTCGTCGCCATCCTGGCCGTCCGCCGCATCGAAATCCTTGTAGTCGAACGCCTTCTCGAACGTCTTCGTGCCCGCGCCGTCTTCGAACATCAACACCAGCTTGTGGCCGTCGTTGTTGATCGCGGTTTGCGAATCGCGGGTCAACTCGTAGTTGAACTTCAACGTCAAAGCGCTTGGATCGATCGACGTGCCGATATGGTTGATCGTGAGCGTGTACGGGAACAAGCCGATCTCCTGCAGCTTATCCTTGACGGCCGTCTTCTCCTGCGGCAGCCAGAACGCCACCGGCTTGACGTACGAATCGGCTTTGTTGTCGCCGTCGGTCAGCTTGCCGTCAGTCACCGCTTCGCCGAGCAAAAGGTGCATGTTGTCCGTCGTCATGCCTTTCGGCAGCGTGGCCCATACTTGCAACATCGCCTGGCTGCTTGGGCTGATTTTGCTGGCCACTTCGGCAATCGAAGCCGGGAACACGCTGCCGTCCGGCGTGCGGAAATGCGCCACCAGATGCGTCAGGTTCGTCTGGCGCTTCTCCAGATTCGTCGCTTCGACCTGCGCCATAAACACCGAGCTGGTTTTGCCCGGATACGTCGCCACATCGCGGACCGCGAATTTCGTCTTCCGCCCCGTATCGCTGAGCGTATACGCCTCGCCTTGGCTGAGGAACGGAATCGCCTGCAGCTCGGACTGGCCGGTGAACTCCAGCACGTCGGTCGTCACCGCATCGCTTTCCTGCTCCTGCAGCACCAGCTTGATCTGCGAAAACTCATACGTATACGGCACCTTGGCCGCAATTTGCAAATTCAGCGAGCCGCCGGCGCCAAGGCCGATCACCTTGGCCGTTTGCACCAGCTTGGCTTCCACCTTGACCGCGCCGTCAAGCAGGAAATACCCGCTCAGGTTCGGAATCGGCAGCGACTCGTCGCCCTTGTTGCTCAGCGTCAAATCGGCGGTCAAAATGTCCTGATCCTCCCAAGGCAGCCGGTACAGCCCGTTCAGCGAAGCGTTGTAAACGCCGGACTTGCTCGTAAAGGAATACGCCTTGCCGATCGAACCGCCGGATTCCTGCGTCACCGCCGGCAACTGGAACGTGCCAACCGGCACATTCAGTTTCAGATCGGCGATCGCATCGGTGATCACCAGCTGCCAGCCGTCGGCGGAGATAGCGACCGGGATCGAGCCGGACAACTGGATGTCCTTGCTTTCCTGCGGGTTGATCGTCAGATCCTTGGCTCCTTTGGCTTCCAGTGGGTACAAATAACCTTCCTTTGTGCGGATCGCGTACAGGTAAGCCGGCAGATCCACCGAATGGGAGCCGCTGTTGGCCAACGTCAGGTAGACGGTTGGCACGTAATATTTTTCATTTTTGTTGCTGACCAGCTTTTCGATCGACGCGGAAATATCCGTCCCGTTGACATTGATCGGCGATGTGCTGCCCGCCGGCGTCACGTCGGTATAATCGGCAGGAACGGCCACTTCGCCGAGCACGCGCTCGAAATTCGGCTGGCTGAAATCCCACTTGATAAACTGCACGACCAGGTCCTGCAGCTGCGTCGAATCGTTGACCGTGGCATAAAACGCAATGTCCATGCTGGCCCCCGGCGCAACCCGGTTTTTGTCCTTGTCCGCCGGCAGCAGCCGCGCGGAGAATTGGCTGCCCGCCTTGCTTTTCAGCCGCACCCAATAGTCGATGAACTGCAGCTCGCTGCTGCCGCCGTTGTGCATCGTCACCGTGAAGGTGGCCAGCTTGCCGCCGGCTGCCGGCAGCACATGAATGCTTTTCAGCGCAAACGACGAGCTGCCGCTCAGCGCCACCGTGCCGACCGCAGCAGCGGCCGGCGCTGCGGCTGCGTCGGCATATACCGGCAGCGCCGCGCCGAACGCAAGCGAAACGGATAAAACGAGCGTCGCCAAACGGCGTTTCGGAATCCTTTTGCTCATAGATTTCTTCTCCTTCTGCATCTTATTGGACAGCCGGTACGGCGCTGACAGACGTGCTGGAACCCGCCGAATCAAGCGGCATGACGCCAACGCCGCCGTCCGTCGGATTTTCCTTCATCTGCTTAAGCATCGCATCGCCTTGCGTCTGCCATTCCTTGAGCGCATCGCGCACCGCCGTTTTGCCTTGCAGCACGTTCTGGAACTGCTGGCGGCCGATTTCCTGCACTTGATACAAGTTTGGCAGCTCGCGGTACAGCTTCGTATTGTCGGTCGAAGGCGCCGGCAGCATGTTGTAGAACGCCTCGATATGGAAGTCCTCGCCGTCCTTCGGCTGCAAGTATTTTTTGCGCGCGACCAGGTTGTAGGAGCTGTGCGATTTCAGGCGCGCCCAATCTTCGCCGTTGATGAACTTGATGAACTTCCAGGCGTCGTCCTGGTTTTGCGCCTTGACGTTGATGCCCATAATGCCGTTCATGTAGATCGAACCGCCGACGCCTTTCGCGCTTTCATGCGACGGCATCGTGACCACGTCCCATTCGATCGGCGTGTAGCCCTTGTAGTTGGCGGCGTTTTTGTTGGCGTTGATCAGTTGGGAAATCTGCCCGTAGTTGACGATGCCCATCGCCAGACGGCCGCTCATGAAATCGTCGTAGGCAAACGGATTGTCCTGATTGATCTGGTAGTCCATCGGCTTCGACGGGTCAAAAATTTCCGGGAAGACGTTGTCCTTTTGCAGTTGGGCCATTTTGCTCCAGACCTGCTCCCACTGGTCCGTGTCGACAGTCATCTTGTCGCCGCTGTCGTCGAACATTTTCAGCTCCAACGGCGCGGTGTACGTCTGCATGCCATAAAACAGGTCCATCTGCGACGACGTGCTGAACGAAAAGCCGTTGATGCGGCTGTCGCCTTCGCCCTTGGCGACGAGTTTGGCCAGATCGAACACTTCGTCCCACGTCATATCGTCTTTCGGGAAATTGGCCCCGGCGTCGGTGAACAGCTTTTTGTTATAAATGAGTGCGGACGAGCTGAACGTCGGCGCCAGCGCGTACAGCTTGCCGCCGCCGGCTTTTTTGAGCCCGTCGATCACGGCCGGCACCATGTCGCTCGTATCGAATTTGTCCTTGGTGATCAGCGGATCGAGTTGGGTCAGCAGGTTGCTGTTGATCACGTCGCCGAGCTGGTCGTAGTCGACCATCACAACATCGGGCGGATTGTCGCCCTGCATGACCTCTTTCAGCTTTTCCAGCGGATCGGGAGCTTTCTCGCCGGGAGCCGGCCCTTTGCCGTACGGGTCGTTCGTCGTCGGGATAATTTCGATTTTAATATTCGGATTGGCGAACTCGAACACCTCGGTAAACTGCTGGCGGAAATATTCGTCGTCCGGCCCGTAGCCGAAGCTGGTGGCAATGCGCAGCACCCGCTCCTCCTCGGTTTGCGGCTTCTCGGTTTTCGTACAGGCGACGGCCAGCGGAGCGACCATCGCCAGCGTCAAACCTACGGTAAGCAAACGTTTCATCGATTTCATTCGGATGTTCCCTCCAGCGATTCATTATGGGGTGCGGCTTTGCGTTCGTTGGCGTCATGCAAGCTGCGCGGCGCTTTGATCATGATCGTTTCCCCGTCGAATTCCATCGTCGCTTTGCCGGCAATGCGCAGCGCGGCGAGGTATTCCTTGGGCACCTGCAGCCGGCCGGCGCGGTCGAGCACCACGTATTCCTCATGCGCCGACGAGGAAAGGCCGCCGGTCAGCGGCGTTGTGCCGTCCCAGGAAGCAATCAGCGGATTGCGGGCGATAAATTCCGTGCTCGTCATGCCGTCGCGGATCGCGACAACCCGGCCGACCTTGCCGGCCATCGACAAGTCGTGGGTGACAATGACGATCGTGACGCCAAGCTCTTTGTTCAAGCGTTGAAAAATCCCCATGATCCGGTCGGCAGTCGCCGTATCGACCGAGCCGGTCGGCTCATCGGCCAGCAGCAGCTTCGGCCGGTTGGCCAGCGAGATGGCAATCGCCACCCGCTGCTGCTCCCCGCCGGACAGCTGGTGCAGCTTGTTGTGCATCCGGTCGCCCAGCCCAACCCAGTCGAGCAGTTGCTTGGCGTAAGCGCGGTCGTAACGGCCGCTCAGCATCATCGGCATTTCCACATTCTCCAGCGCGGTCAAATACGAGATCAGGTTGCGCGCGTTATTTTGCCAGATGAAACCCACGGTGTCGCGCTTGTATTCGACGAGCTGCTTGTCGGTAATTTTCAGCAAATCCCAGTCGCCGACCTGCACCTGGCCGGCCGAGGGGCGGTCCAGCCCGCCGAGAATGTTCAGCAGCGTCGATTTGCCGCTGCCGCTGTTGCCGATAATCGCCATCAGCTCGCCTTGGTCGACCTGAATGTTCAGGCCTTGCAGCGCGACGACCTCGATATCGTCGGTTTTGTAAATTTTCACAAGCCCTTCGCAGGTGATCATCGCTTATTTCTCCTCCCCGAGCTTGACGGCCTGATGGACGCGCAGCCTGCGGATGTGCAGGAACAGCAGCGTCGCGCCGGTCAGCATCATCACCGCCACGACGGCGTACAGCTGGTACGTGTCTTTCGATTCGAAGACGACGCGGAACGGCGGCACCTGCGTCTTGACGTTTTCCGTCGTTTGCAGGAACGGCAGGAACAAATAGCTTGTCAGCTTGCCGATGCCGATGCCCAGCGCAATCGACAACCCTGCGGTGAAAACTTGCTCCAGCAGCAGCATGCCGGTGAGCTGTTTGCGCGACAGGCCCATCGCCCGCAGCACGCCGAACTGGACAACGCGGCTCGACAGGTTGAAAAACCAATACAGCAAGTAACCGATCAGCGACACGATCACCGATACGAGAAAACCGAGGCTTAAGATGCCGAACACCCCGCCGCGGGCCGGATGTTTTTTCTGCGCAATCAGTTCATTCCTGACATCTTTGACCGAAGCGACTTCGATGTTTTTGGCTTGCAAGCCGTCCAGCACCGGCTTCACCTTGGCGTCCGGCTCCATCTTCAACCACACTTCATACGGCGCGATCGGCGCCTGATCGTAAATGTATTCCAGATTGGCGATGAAAAATGGCGTCTGGTCCGGGTACTGGCTGGGCCAATACGGCAAAATGCCAACGACGACGAACTCCACCGGCTGCTGCTGAATCGTAATGGTCAGCAAATCGCCTTCTTTGAGCGCGTTTTTCTCGGCGTATGCCGAAGAGATGATGACGGCTTGCTCGTAAGAACCCAGCAGGTTCAAATAATAGTTCGGGTGCACCGGGAACAAATCCTGCCGGAACCAGGCCACTTTGGCAAAATCGACGTTATCGATGCCCATCACCATGCCCTGGCCGGTCGATTTGCCGGAGACGACGACGTTGCCCTTGGTCAGCAGCACGCGCGCCGCCGCCTTGACCCCATCAAGCCCGCGGAACACCTCGAACGGCGGTTCGACATAACGCATGCGGGTCGGCCGTTCCTGACCGGGATTGCCTGCGCCGCCTTGCCCCTGGCCTTGGCCCTGCCCTTGGCCCGAACCTTGCCCTGGACCGCCGGAATTGCCGGCGTTCGGATCGGTCGGCACATCGTCGGAGAACCCCTCCCACACGGTTTGGATGATGACGTCCGTCCCGTATTGGTACAACGTCCGCTCCGTCGAGTTCAAATCGATCGTGCGCGCGGCCGAGGAATTGTACATGCCAAGCCCCAACGTCAATACGAGCAACAGCATCAGCGGATAATACGCCTTGGCCGAGCGGGACAACTGGGCGAGCGTCAAATACAGCGGCACCGGCAGGAACGCCCGGCCCAGCCAGCCGAACAGGCGCAAGAGCCACGGGAATATTCGCAGGAAAAACAATCCGAATGCAAAAATCGAAAGCGCCGGCACGAAAAACAGCAGCGGATGCACCTGCAGTTGGTCGGTCGTCAGCCCCGTCTGGATCGACAGCATCTGGCGCTGGTCGAACAAATACCAGCCGTAAGCCACCAGGCCAAGCAACGCGATGTCGAGATACCAGCGCTGCCATAGCGGCGCCCGGTCGGAGCGGGCCAACTGCTGCTTGTAGCTGACGATCGAGGAGCGGGCGAACACGACGGCCGGGATGACGCTGGAGAGAATCGCGATCAGCACGGCCGTCGCGCCGTACAACAACGCTTCCTTCGTGACGCCGACGGGAATCGCCTTGCGGTCGACGAACGTCAGGAAGCCGCTGGAGGAGCCGATGCTCTTGGCCATAAACCAGCCAAGCAGCGGTCCGGCCAGCAACGCGACAAGGCCCAGCGCCAGCCCCTCCAGCAAATAGATGCCGGTGATTTGCCGGGTGCTGCCGCCACGGCTGCGCAGCACGGCGATGACGCTGCGCTGGCGGTCCAGCGACTGGCGGGCGTTCATCACGATGTAGTAGAACACCATCGCGATCATCGGCGCAGCCAGCGTAAACAACATGATTTGCAGCTGCAGGCTCATCTGCCTGAACTCGCCAAGCATCGGCTGGAACGACAGATCGACCTTCGTGTTTTTCAGCTTCTGGTACAGGTTGATGTCGAGCCGCTCCAGCTTGGCGCCAAGCGGCGTGAGCTGGCTCGTCTGGATTTCGCGCAGGTCAAACGCGTAATACCAGTTGGCGAGCTGCAGCGGAATTTTTTTATCGGTCAGAATCATTTGCTCGAACAAGCCGTCATTGACGATCAACGTGTTGAGCAGGCCCTCCAGGCCCTGAAACCAATAGGCGTCGCTTTCGTTCAAAGGCTTAAACGCGCCGACGATCTTCACCTTAAGCGGCGGCATGCCCGTGCCGGAAGGAATCGGGTAGTTGAACACGTCGCCGACGTGCATGTCGTTGCGGTACAGCGCCTCTTCCAGCACCACCGCTTCAATCACGCCTCCGGCCCCCGCCGTCGCCGACGTTGGCAGCTGCCCGCTGGTCCATTCGACGTGGCTGTCCAGCCCGCTCATCGCGGTCAGCGTCATCGAACGGCGTTTGCTCGGATCGACCTTGGAGGGATCGACCGGCGTCAGCTGCGCGCTTTTGATCGTGTAGCTGCGCGCGTACGCTTCGGCGGGAAAGCCGATATCCTGGGGAATTTGCTCTTCGATATATGTATTGACGTCGCGAAGAGCGTCGACCCCTGCACGTTCCGCGCCAACGGCCTGATAGCGGATCAGCAGCGAGCCGGCCGGCAGACCGCTGCTTTCTTCGGCGAGCGACTTGGCGACAACCCGTTTGAGCGCTCCGTCGGCGTACATCGGGATGCTCGTCGTGAAGGCAACGGCCATCACAAGGCCAAGCAGCGTGCTGAGCGTCATCCAGCGGGTGTTCCACATTTTGCGGAATAAAAAGCGCAGCATCGGCCCGGTCATCAGCGGCCCACTACTTTCTGGCCCGGCGTCAAACCTTTGACGATCTCCACTTCCGTTGAGGTCGTCTGGCCGATCTCAACGTCCACCTCGCTTTTGTTGCCCTGCGCATCCACCACCTGCACATAGTTGCGTCCCGAATACGAACGCAGCGCAGCCAGCGGAATCGTTACGGCGTTTTCCTTGCGCTGGGTGATGACCGACACACTGAGCGGCGTGCCACGGTTCAAGCCTTCGGGCATCGGGTCAAGCTGCACGATCAAATAATTGTCGATCGAATCCTGCCCGCTGCCGCCCATGCTTCCACCACCGTTGGACCCGGCATTCGGATTGGGCAGCTGCTTCACCTTGCCCTTGTGCTGGCCGGCGGCGTTGATGTCGACGACAGCCTCCATGCCGACGGCAATCTTCTTGGCGTCGTCGGCGCTGATGCTGGCGGCCACCGTCAGCTCGCTCAAATCGGCCAGCGTCGCCACCGATTCCTCGGCCTTGGCCAGATCGCCTTTCTTGGCCGTCACGCTGACGATCGTCCCGGCGAACGGCGCCACCAGTTGCGCCTTGCTCACCTGGGATTCGAGCTTGTTCAATTCTTCGCGCTTGAGCTCGAAGTCGATTTTGGCCTGCTCGATTTGCTCCGGCGTCATCTCATCGCTTTTGCGCAGCGTCTCGATCATCGTCAGCTCGTCCTTGCGCGTCTGCAGCCGCTTCTGTTTAAGCTCGCTGTCGAGATCGGACACGTCAAGCTCGGCGATCGGCTGGCCGGCCGCCACGGTATCGCCGGAGGCGACAAGCAATGCGCTGATTCTTTTGCCGTTCATATCTTCGGAAAAAAATAGCTTTTCCTCTTTTAACGCCATCAACCGTCCCGTTCCCCGCACCTTCGTCTCCAACGTGCTCGTTTTCACTTCGTATTCCGGTTTCTTGGACAGCTTCGGCGGGTTGATCGTCGGCAGCGCCTCTTCCTCCTGCTCCTTCGGCAGCAGCGAACACCCCGAGGCAAGCAGCAGGCTTGCGCACAGGACCGCCGCCGTCAAAGTTTTCGTCGTCCGCTTAGGAAACGAATCTACCGTCCACCATCTCATAGACATGGTCAGCAACCTCCAAAATCGTAGGATCATGTGTTGTCATGCATATCGTGACTTGTTCGGAGGCGATAATGCTGCGAAACACGGACATAATCTGCGCTCCCATTTGTGAATCCAGCTCGGCCGTCGGCTCGTCGGCCAAGAGCAGCGCCGGACGATGGGCAATTGCCTTGGCAATCGCCACGCGCTGCTGCTCGCCCCCGGACAGCTCGAACGGGCGGTGAAACATCCGCTTGCCGAGCCCAACCAGCTCCAGGCAATGCGTCACGCGCGCCTTCCATTCGGAGCGGGGCGTCCCGGCCATGCGCAGCGCCAACTCGACATTCTCCCAAGCCGACAACAGCGGCATCAACGCAAACGATTGGAAAATAAAGCCGATCTGCTGCCGCCGCACCTCCGTCCGCTCCTCGTCGCTGCTGCGATGGAACGCATGGCCCTGGAAATAAATCTCCCCTTCGTTCGGCTGATCGAGCCCACCGATCAGGTTCAGCAGCGTCGTCTTGCCCGAGCCGGAGCGGCCTCTGAGCATCACCAGCTGCCGCGGGTGCAGCTCCATGTCGATGCCTTTGAGCACATCGAGGCGTTGTCCGCCAACGTGAAACGAACGCGCTACGCCGCTTACGGTCAGCACCGGCGCTGCAGGCGGTTGCGCCTCGGCAAGCGCTTCCGTTTCCGGGTACGGCATGGGCCGGGGAGCCTGCGGCTCAATGCGCCCCGTCTGGGCATAGCCGGCGGAAGCCGCCGATTCCCGCTCCGCTTCGGCTTGTTGTTTACGGCGAAACCAGCCAGCCATCTGTTTACCTCCCTATAGTATGTACCTCGCTCATGCGAGCTTTCACGAACTAATAGACGTATCCATCATACGAAAGGTTCCAAGGCGCGTATAAAAATGTTGGAACTTGTCCATACTCGAAACACTCTCTGCAAAAATGTATAATCCTACTAAAATATACTATGTATTGGCGGATTTCACAACGAACATTCCTTTCCAGCCTGTGGCGGCAGGCAGGATTTTGCCCGCTAGGCGGGGAACCTGTCAGGATGGCACATTTTGCATAAAGGAGTCTGGACGATGATCGAAAGGGTAAACGCTTATTTTCAGCAGCACAAGCAAACGCATCTGGAGGAGTTGAAGCAGTTCCTGCGCATTCCCAGCGTCAGCGCCGTGAGCGAGCATCGGGAGGATATGGCGCGCTGCGCCGAGTGGCTGGCGGCGGCGCTCGGCGAGGCGGGGCTGGAGCATGTCGCGGTCATGCCGACGGACGGCGGGCATCCGGTCGTGTACGCCGACTGGCTGCATGCCGAAGGACGGCCGACGGTGCTGATCTACGGCCACTACGACGTGCAGCCGGCCGATCCGCTGGAGCTGTGGACCACGCCGCCGTTTGCGCCGGAGATCCGCGACGGCAAGCTGTACGCCCGCGGCAGCACGGACGACAAAGGCCAACTGCTGCTGCACGTCAAGGCGGTCGAAGCGTTCCTGCGCACAGCGGGAAGCTTGCCGGTCAACGTGAAGTTCTGCATCGAAGGCGAAGAGGAAATCGCCAGCCGCCATCTGCCGGCGTTTGTCGAGCAGCACCGCGAGCTGCTCGCGGCGGACATCGTCACGTTGTCCGATACGTCGCTGCACGGGCCGGATCAGCCGGCGCTGATGTACGGGCTGCGCGGTCTGGCCGGCGTCGAGCTGGTCGTGGAAGGCGCGGGCAGCGATCTGCACTCCGGGCTGTACGGCGGCGGCGTGCCGAACCCGCTGCATGCGCTGGCCCAACTGCTCGCCACGTTCCACGACGCGGACGGCCGCGTCGCTGTCGACGGCTTTTACGACGGCGTGCTGGAGCTGTCAGAGCGCGAACGCGAGGCGTTCCGCCAGATCGAGCCGGAGGAAAGCCGCTTGCTGGGCGAGCTGGGGCTGGATGCGCTGTACGGCGAAGCCGGCTACAGCTATCTGGAGCGGACGACGGCGCGCCCGACGCTGGAGATCACCTCGCTGAGCGGCGGCTTCCAGGGCGAAGGCATCAAGCCGATCATCCCGCGCCAGGCGTCGGCCAAGATCGCCTGCCGGCTCGTCGCGGCCCAGTCGCCGGAGCGCGTGATGGAAGCGCTGGAGGCGCATGTGCGGCGGCATGCCCCGGCTGCGGTGCGCGTCGAGCTGAAACGGCTGCTTGCGGGCAACCCGTTCCTGACGCCGATCAACCACCCGACGATGGTCGCGGCGGCGGCCGCCTACGCCGAGGAATACGGCGTCGAGCCGGTTTATTTGCGCAGCGGCGGCTCGATCCCGATCGTCGAGGTGCTCGGACGGGTGCTCGCTGCGCCGGTCGTGATGCTCGGCTTCGGGCTGCCGGGCGAAAACCTGCATGCGCCGGACGAGCATTTCCATCTGCGCAACTGGGACAAGGGCTTGTCGACGATCAGCCGCTATTGGCTGAAGCTGGCTGAAGGCTAGACAAGCCGGAACGGCCGCCTGCGGCGAGCAAGCAAACACCTTCACGGGCAAGATCAGCTCCCCCCTGTTTATCAGGGCGGGGGCTGCTCTGCGTGAAGGTGTTTTTGTGCGCGGCGGGGGGAGCGCGGCGCGCCATGCGTGCGATGGCGCGCGGCGCAGGTCAGGCGGCAGCCTGCGCAGCGGCAGCGGCCAAGCGGATGCGGCGCGCGATTCCGGCGCGAGGTGCTGGCCGGGCGCGGTTAGCCTGCGCTGCGGCCAAACCGCCGCTTATCGACCCACGCGCGTATCGCACGGCGCCGCCCTTCATCCCGCTGCGCAATTGGGCTGCGCTGCGCCGCGGGAGCTTTCCTGCCAGGCCGCCGGTTCTTTTATGCCGGCCGCAGCGTTGCGCCGCGCTGCGGGCGTTGTCATCCAGCGCCGCAGGCGTTTGCCGCGCCGCGGGCGGGCCGGCGCTTACAGATACGCCGCCAGCTCGGCTTGCAGTGGCGCGCTGATGCCCGTCATCGGCAGGCGCATGGCGTCGCTGCCGATGATGCCTTCGCGGGCCAGCAGCCATTTCAGCGGCCCGGGGTTCGGCTCGGCGAACAGCAGGCGGATAAGCGGCAGCAGCTCATCGAACGCCCGCTTCGCCTCGGCGGTCCGCCCCGCCGCAAAGCTGCGGTACAGACCGGCAAACCGCGCCGTGCGCACATTCGCCGAGGCGAGCATGCCCCCGGCTGCGCCGCAGCAAAGCGCGGCGAACCATTGGCGGTCTTCGCCGCACAACACCGGCTTCGAGCCAAGCCGCGACAGTTCCGTCACGAGCTGCACGCCCGCCGTGCTGTCTTTTATGCCGATCACCCCGTCCAGCTCGAGAATCTCGCGGATCGTGTCCAGCGGCAAAGCCAGCCCGGTGCGGTGCGGAATCTCGTAGACGATCACCGGCAGCCCGACCTCGGCCACCCGCCGAAAATGGGCGACCACGCCCGCCGGCGAAGGCCGGTTGTAATACGGCGTCACCACCAGCGCTGCATCGGCGCCCAGCTCGGCAGCCCGCGCAGTCCGCCGCACCGTCTCCGCCGTATCGTTCGTGCCGGTGCCAACGACGATCGGCACGCGCCGGCCAGCCGCACCGGCGATGCCCGCTCCGCCGGCTCCGGCCAAACCGGCGGCCGAGCCGCTGCCCGCCGCGCTGGCAGCCACCAGGTGAGCCGTCCCCGCCGCGCCGGACGAGCCCGCCGCTGCCGCGAAGCCGGCCGCATCAGCGGCGGCCGCCGCCAAGCCGCCGCTGCCGCTCCCTACGCCGATCCCCGCATCGCCGGCCGCTGCACCGCCGTTCGCGCCAGCTCCCGGCCGCACCACTCCTCCCGGCTCCCACTCCGCGCGCCCCAGCAGCCCTACGAGCGGCCCCCTCTCCGCACATCCCGGCAGCTCTACGAGCGGCCCCCTCTCCGCGCGTCCTGGCAGCCCTGCGAGCGATCCCCTCTCCTCACGTCCCGGCGACCCTACGAGTGGCCCCCTCTCCTCACGTCCCAGCAGCCCTACGAGCAGCCCCCTCTCCTCACGTCCCGCGCACGCCGCCGCAACCGCCTCCCGCGCCGCAGCCAGCAGCAACGCCACCTCGGTCTGGCTGACCGTTGGCGACTCTCCCGTCGTGCCGTTGATCACCAGACCATCCACGCCCGCCTCCAGCAGCGCCGCCAAAAGCCGCCGGAATCCGTCCAGCGCCAGCTCCTGCGACGAAGCCATAAACGGCGTTACGACCGGCACATACACCCCTTTAAGCTCCTCCATCGTCAACATCCCCATCAGCCTCCTGTATTGCTACGTTTACGCTTACTTTAGCATGGAATATTGCATCGGTGTTATCTATAATAAATGATAAACAGCATCGAAAATATTGATGATACAAAGGAGGACACACCGCGATGGACCTCGTCTACTTCCGCACGTTCCGCGAAGTCGCCCGCCGGCAAAGCTTCACCCGCGCCGCCGAGCACCTCGGCTACGCTCAATCAAGCGTCACCGTACAAATCCAGAAGCTGGAACGCGAATACGGCGTGCCGCTGTTCGAACGCTACGGCCGCAAACTGCGCCTGACGCCCCCGGGCGAAGCGCTGCTCAAGCTCGCTTCGCAAATGCTCGAGCTGTACGACCAGTCCAAGGAACGGATCGCTTCCGAGGTCAGCGGCACCTTGACCGTCGGCACGATCGACTCCTTGGCCGCTTATTACGTCCCGCCGTATTTGCAGCAGCTGCGCCGGCAGTTTCCCGCTTTGTCCGTCCAGCTCTCCACAGAAAGCGAAGCGTCGCTGCTTGCCAAAATCAAAGACGGTGACTGCGACATCGGCTTGACGCTGGACCGCAGCCCGGCCGACCCGCAGCTTATCTGCATGCCGCTGCGCCGGGAGCCGCTTGTGCTGGTGGCCGCGCCGGAACATCCGCTCACCCGCCAGCCAGCTCCCGTCACGCTGGAGCATCTGCACGGCAGCGAGCTAATCGTCACCGAACAAAGCTGCATCTACCGCAGCCTGTTCGAAAAGCTGCTCCGCGAACGCCGCATCGCCTACCGCCTCGTCTTCGAGCTTGCCAGCCTCGAGGCGATCAAACAATGCGTGCGCAGCGGGCTTGGCATCGCGCTTTTGCCGGGCATCGTCGTGCAAAACGAGCTCACGCAAGGCACGCTCGCTGCGATTCCTCTGGCCGCAAACGACGATCTGCACATCGAGCTGCAGCTTGTGCTGCATCCCGGCAAATGGCTGTCGCAGCCGCTCGACAGCTTCGTCGCCCTGCTCAAGCAGCGATCCGCTCCGGCATAACCGCGCTCGTTGGCCGCCCCCTCGCGCAGCGGCCGACCCGCCAACGATTGCCGCTGCCCCGCAACCTGCCGACAAACGCAAAAAAAGCCCGTCTTTTCGAAAAGATAGGGCTTTTTGCAATTCATTTTTACTTAAACGCGGACATCGATATGTTGGCCTAAATGCGGGGTGGCCGAAGCGGCGGCTTTCACCTGCTGCTGGGCTTGGGCAAAATCCTGCAGCAGCGTTCCGGCTTGACCGGCTTGCGTATCCTTGACTTTGTTCAGCATTTGAATGCCGATCGCTTGTCGTAACGCATCTCCGCTGCCAATAGCAGAAAGCGCGGCGTTGACGCTCATGCGTGTTCCTCCTTCCATCGTTCGGCAGCTGGCTGGCAGCCGGTATCCTCAAGGAACCGGGGAGCCCCTGTAGCTTTGCGTCTTGCACTTTCATGCAATTTGCCATTTTCGCGATGTGTCACATCGAATCCGCAACACTTCTTCAGTATAGGACTTACGGGCAATTTGGTCAAGACAAAAGCCCTGCTGCGGCCCACCATTTCGACGCAATTCGTGAACCAATCTGCATCGCACGGCATCGGCCGCAAGGCGCAGAAAGTCGCCAAAACGCGATGTTGCCGCATCGCCCGCGACACCCGGCGCATGGCGCCGGCCGTACAGCAGCAGTGGCCCAAGCGGGCGAAGGCGCTCAGACCGGGCGTAGGGCAGCACTCAGACCCGCGCGGGCCCACACCCGCTCCCGCCCTGCCGCAGCGCCGCTCGCTGTCAGGCCTGCCTGCAGCCACGCACCGCGTACAGCCGCAACGCAGCCGCATAAGCCCACGCTTACTTGCCGTATTCCGCCGGATTGTCTCTCCAAGCGCGCAGTTGGGCAAGATCGGATTCCTGAATCGTGCCGTTTTTCACCGCGACCTCAAGCAGCGCTCCGTAATTCGAAAGCGTCGTCAGCGGCACGCCGGCCGACTGGAACGCTTCCGTCGCTTTGTCGAGCTGGTACGAGAAAATCGCCAGCACGCCCAGCGGCTGCGCTCCCGCATCCTTCACCGCCAACGCCGCTTTCAGCGAGCTGCCGCCTGTCGAAATCAGATCCTCGATGACGACGACCTTTTGACCAGGCTTGACGGAGCCTTCGATCAAATTCTCCTTGCCATGGCCTTTCGCCTTATCGCGAATGTAGATCATCGGCAGTCCCAGCTTCTGGGACACCCATGCCGCATGCGGAATGCCAGCGGTCGCCGTGCCGGCCACGACCTCCGCATCGGGATACAACTCGCGAACGAGCGCGGCAAAGCTGTCGGCGATCAGCTCGCGAATGTGCGGGTACGACATCGTCAAGCGATTGTCGCAATAAATCGGCGATTTCAAGCCGGATGTCCAGGTGAACGGCTGCTGCGGGCGCAGCGAAACCGCTCCGATCTCCAGCAGTGACGCGGCAATGGTCCCGGCAATAGTTTCGAGTTGATTCATGACTTCTTCCCCGCTCCTTCCTTCTACTTCACCAAGTATGAAAATGCTCCTAAACGAGCGAATCGATAATCGCTTCCACGGCAGCACGCGGGTCGGCGGCGCCGGTAATCGGTCGCCCGATGACCACATAGTCCGTGCCCTGCGCAAAAGCCGCAGCCGGCGTCATCACGCGCGTCTGGTCGGCCAAGTCGGCACCGGCCGGGCGAATGCCCGGCGTCACCGTGACGAAACCGTCGCCACACGCCGCTTTGATCTGCGTCACTTCCAGCGGGGAAGCGACGACGCCCTGCAGCCCGGCCGCTTGCGCCAGACAGGCATACCGCACCACCGCCTGCTCCACCGAACCCGGCAGCCCGATCTCGTCGTTAAGCACCTGCTGGCTTGTGCTGGTCAGCTGCGTAACGCCGATCACCAGCGGCCGCGCCGCGCCGGGCGCAAGGCCGGTCAAAGCCTTGTCCACGCCCTCCAGCGCCGCTTCCATCATCAGCTTGCCGCCGGCCGCATGTACGTTAAACAGATCGACGCCAAGCCGGGTGATGCTCTCTGCGCCGCCTTTGACCGTGTTCGGAATGTCGTGCATTTTCAGATCAAGAAAGACGTGATAACCCTTCTCCTTCAAAGCGGCGACAAACCCCGGCCCTGCGGCGTAAAACAACTGCATGCCCACCTTCATATAGCAGGGAACGCCGGAAAGCTGCTCCAGCAGCTTCCCCGCTCCCTCCGCCGAAGGATAATCAAGCGCAACCATGATGCGTCCGGCCGCTTCTGCGCGCGTTCTCCAGCTTGTCGTCATCCCGTGGCCGCTCCCTTACGAATAAACTGGCATCGCGCGGGAGGAGAAGTTGATCTCTTCCAGCATGTTGACCAGCGCGCGCACCGTATCCAGCGAGGTCATGCAGACGACGCCATTCTCGACCGCTTCACGGCGGATGCGGAAGCCGTCGCGCTCCGGCGTTTTGCCCTTCGTCAGCGTGTTGACCACGAATTTCGCTTCGCCGCTGCGGATCAGGTCGAGGATGTTCGGCGAGCCTTCGCTCAGCTTGTGCACTGTGTTGACCGGCAAGCCAGCCGCTTCCAGCGCCTTGGCCGTGCCGCCCGTAGCGATGATTTTGTAGCCGAGACGGTAGAAGCCTTTCATGATCTCCACCGCTTCTTCTTTATCCTTGTCGGACACCGTAACGACGACGGAGCCGGCCGGCGGAATTTTCATGCCTGCGCCGATCAACCCTTTGTACAACGCCTTGGCAAAATTCGTATCGCGGCCCATCACCTCGCCGGTCGATTTCATTTCCGGTCCAAGCGTTGGCTCAACGCGGCGCAGCTTGGCGAACGAGAACACCGGCACCTTGACCGAAACGTAGACGTCTTCCGGCCACAAGCCGTTTTGATAACCCATATCGGCCAGCTTTTGACCCATAATCACGCGCGTGGCGACGTTCGCCATCGGAATGTTTGTCACTTTGCTGAGGAACGGCACCGTACGCGAGGAGCGCGGATTGACCTCGATCACATACACCTGCTCGTTGAAGATCACGAACTGGATGTTGACCAAACCGACCACTTGCAGCTCGCGGGCGATTTTCGTCGTGATGTCGACGATTTGCGCTTTGATCTCAGCCGAGACCGTTTGCGGCGGGTACACCGCGATCGAGTCGCCGGAGTGAACGCCGGCGCGTTCGATATGCTCCATGATGCCGGGAATAAGCACCGTTTCCTTGTCGCAAATCGCGTCGACTTCAACTTCCTTGCCCAGCATGTAGCGGTCGATCAGCACCGGATGCTCGGGATTGATTTTCACCGCATATTCCATGTAGCTCAGCAGCTCGTCGTCGGAGTAGACGATTTCCATCGCGCGGCCGCCGAGCACGTAGGACGGGCGAACGAGCACCGGATAACCAAACTGGGCCGCCGTGCCTACCGCTTGATCAACCGATGTGACCGTGCCGCCCGGCGGCTGGGCGATGTCCAGCTTGCGCAGCAGCGCTTCGAATTTCTTGCGGTCTTCGGCGGCGTCGATGCTCGCCAGATCGGAACCGAGGATGCGCACACCGGCGCGGGACAGCGGAGCGGCCAGGTTGATCGCCGTTTGTCCGCCGAACTGCACGATCACGCCGATCGGCTGCTCGCGTTCGATCACATTCATCACATCTTCGAAGAACAAGGGTTCAAAATACAGCCGGTCGGACGTATTAAAGTCCGTCGATACCGTTTCCGGGTTGTTGTTGATGATGACCGCTTCATAACCCGCGGCTTGAATCGCCCACACGGCATGTACGGTGGAGTAGTCGAACTCGATGCCCTGGCCGATCCGAATCGGACCGGAACCAAGCACGACGACTTTCTCCTTGGCCGTATCGCTGACTTCGTCTTCCTGCTCGTACGTCGAGTAGTAATAAGGCGTGGTCGCTTCAAATTCGGCGGCGCAGGTATCGACCATTTTATAAACAGGTTTGATCTGCGCTTTCAAACGGTACACGCGCACCTCGGCTTCAACCGTCAGCGTCGCGCAGCCGGCCAGCTTGCGGATTTCCGCGATCGCCCGGTCGGTGAACCCTTTGCGCTTCGTTTCAAGCAGCAGCTCCGGCGTCAGCTCCCTGGCGATTTCCGCTTCGAATTGGATCAGCCCTTCGAGCTTGGTCAGGAACCACCAGTCGATTTGCGTCAAGTCTTGCAGTTGCTGGATCGTGTACCCGCGGCGGTACGCTTCGGCGATCAGGAACAGGCGCTCGTCGTCCGGTTTTTGCAAGCGGAATTCCAGCGTCTCCTGATCCAACAGGTCGGTTTCCTTGAGATACAGGCGGTGTGCGCCGATTTCCAGCGAACGGATCGCTTTGTGAATCGACTCCTCGAACGTGCGGCCAATCGCCATCACTTCGCCGGTCGCTTTCATCTGCGTGCCCAGCTTGCGGTTGGCGGCGGTAAATTTATCAAACGGCCAACGCGGAATTTTCGATACGATGTAATCCAAGGTTGGCTCGAAGCAGGCGTACGTCTGGCCCGTCACCGGGTTGACGATTTCGTCCAGCGTGTAGCCGATGGCGATTTTCGCCGCCATTTTGGCGATCGGGTAGCCGGTCGCTTTGGACGCCAGCGCCGAGGAGCGGCTGACGCGCGGATTCACTTCGATGACATAATATTGGAAGCTGTGCGGATCAAGCGCGAACTGCACGTTGCAGCCGCCTTCGATGTTCAGCGCGCGGATGATTTTCAGCGATGCGGAGCGCAGCATTTGGTATTCGCGGTCGGACAACGTCTGGCTCGGGGCCACGACGATCGAATCGCCGGTATGCACGCCCACCGGGTCGAAGTTTTCCATGTTGCAGACGACGATGCAGTTGTCGTTGGCGTCGCGCATCACTTCGTATTCAACTTCCTTCATGCCGGCGATGCTTTTCTCGACCAGACATTGGCCGATCGGGCTGTAGCGCAGGCCGGACGCCACCGTTTCGGTCAGCTCCTCGACGTTCGCGCAAATGCCGCCGCCTGTGCCGCCGAGCGTGTACGCCGGGCGCACGATGATCGGGAAGCCGATCTGCTCGGCAAATTCCAGCGCTTCCGGCACCGTCGTGACGATCACGCTGTCCGGCACCGGCTGCTCCAGCTCGCGCATCAGGTCGCGGAACAGGTCGCGGTCTTCGGCTTTCTCAATCGCCGTCAGCTGCGTGCCGAGCAGCTTGACGTTTTCGCTTTCCAGCACGCCGGCGCGCGCCAATTCGACCGCCATGTTGAGGCCGGTTTGTCCGCCAAGCGTCGGCAGGAGGCCGTCCGGGCGCTCCTGACGGATGATTTGTGTCACAAAGTCGAGCGTAATCGGCTCGATATAAACTTTGTCGGCCATGTTCGTATCGGTCATGATCGTGGCCGGATTGCTGTTGATCAGCACGACTTCCATGCCTTCTTCCTTCAAAGCCTGGCAAGCCTGCGTGCCCGCGTAGTCAAACTCGGCCGCTTGGCCGATGACGATCGGACCGGAGCCGATCACGAGAATTTTTTTGAGTTCACTATTTTTTGGCATACTGCAATTCTCCCTTCTCGTTGGCCACGGCGACGGACGACTGCCAATCGGCCAGCATTTGCGCCTGGCGAGGCTTCACCGGATGTTGCTGTTGATAAGAGCGGATCAGCTCCAGAAAATCGTCGAACAGGTAGCTGGAGTCAAAAGGTCCCGGCGCCGCTTCCGGGTGATATTGAACGGAGAAAGCCGGATACGTTTGGTGCTTCAAACCTTCGACCGTACGGTCGTTGTTGTTGATATGCGTCACTTCCAGCGCAGTGCCGGCGATCGACTCCTCTTTCACGGTGTAGCCATGGTTTTGCGAAGTGATGTAGCAGCGGCCGGAAATCAGGTCCTTCACCGGATGGTTGCCGCCGCGGTGGCCGAATTTCAGCTTTTCGGTATCGGCGCCGCAAGCGAGCGCGAACAGTTGGTGCCCAAGGCAAATGCCGAAGATCGGGAACTCGCCAAGCAGCTGCTTGATCGTCTCGACGGCATGCGGCACGTCTTTCGGGTCCCCGGGGCCGTTGGACAGCAACACGCCGTCCGGCGCCAGCCTGCGGATTTGTTCGGCAGTAGCCGTATGCGGCACGACAACGACGTCGCAGTCGCGCTTGCTCAAGTCGCGGATGATGCCGCTTTTTGCGCCAAAGTCAACCAACACGATGCGCTCTTTATGGCCCGGCGCGCCGAATACGCTTTTCGTGGAAACGCGGGCCACCTGGTCGGTGATCAGCGTTTCGCCGCGCAGCATGTCCGTCAGTTCGGCCACCGAACGGTTCGATGTGGTGAGCAGCCCTTTCATCACGCCGTGATGGCGGATTTTGCGGGTCAGCATGCGGGTGTCGATGCCGCTGATGCCGATAATGCCGTATTCTTTCAAAAGGCTGCCGAGCGTGTACTGCGCTCTCCAGTTGCTGGGCACTTCCTCGTGCTCGCGCACGACGAAACCGTGGATGAACGGACGCACCGATTCGAAATCGTCGCGGATCACCCCGTAGTTGCCGATCAATGGATACGTCATGGTCACGATTTGACCGCAGTAGGACGGATCGGAGAGCACCTCCTGATACCCGGTAATTCCCGTATTGAATACAACCTCGCCGACGGAGTCGCCTTCGCTACCGAATGATTTTCCAGTAAACAGCGTGCCGTCTTCCAGCAACAATCTTGCCTGCATGTTTTTCAGCTCCTTCACTATTGTCAAACCGCTTTGCTTGCTTCCATCCGCTATCCGGCCGCTGCCGCCCTGACGCGCGGCTTACGACCAGACGAGTTGGCCTGAGGCTATCGTCGCCACCGGCCAGCCTTGCAGCTTCCAGCCGATAAACGGCGTATTTTTGCTTTTCGATACAATTTCTGCTTTCAGCACTTCACGAGATGTGTCCAGATCGACCACGGTGAGATCGGCTGCACTGCCAACCTCAAGCGTCCCGTACGGCAAGCCGAACACTTCGGCCGGTTTGGCCGTCATCCGCTCGACGAGGAAGCCAAGCGTCCACTTGCCGGTGGCCACGAACTTCGAGTACAGCAGCGGGAACGCCGTTTCGAAGCCGAGAATGCCAAACGGCGCGAGCTGCATGCCCTTTTCCTTCTCTTCCTCGCTGTGCGGCGCGTGGTCGGTGACGATGATGTCGATCGTGCCGTCTTCCAGGCCTTCGATCACCGCCTGCACATCGCGTGGCGTGCGCAGCGGCGGGTTCATCTTCCAGTTGGCGTCCAGGCCCGGGATATCTTCGTCGGACAGCAGCAAATGGTGCGGACACACCTCTGCGGTAATGCGCACGCCGTTTTGCTTGGCAAGGCGGATCAGCCGGACCGATTGCTCGGTGCTGACGTGGCAGACGTGGTAGTGCACGCCCGTCGCTTCGGCCAGCAGCGCGTCGCGGCCGACGTGGATCGCCTCCGACTCGTTCGGGATGCCCTTGAGCCCATGCTTGCGGGCAAAAACACCCTCCGTCACCGGCGCGCCTTCGACCAGCGTGTTGTCCTCACAGTGAGCGATAATCGGCATATTCATGGAGTGAGCGAGCGCCATCGCATCCTTCATCATCTGCGCGCTTTGCACGCCAACGCCGTCGTCGGTAAAGCCAACCACACCGGCTTCCTTCAGCGCGGCAAAATCGGTCAGCTCGCGGCCAAGCTCGTTTTTCGTGATGCTGCCATACGGCAGGACGCGCACGCAACCTTCTGTCGCCGCTTTGTCGAGGATGTAGCGCACCGTCTCCGGCGTGTCGATGACCGGCCGCGTGTTTGGCATGCAAGCCACCGTCGTAAAACCGCCCCGCGCCGCCGAGCGCGTGCCCGTGGCGATCGTTTCCTTATGCTCGAAACCCGGCTCGCGCAAATGCACGTGCATGTCGATAAACCCCGGCGCGACCAGCTTGCCTGCGGCGTCGATCACCGTGTGGCCGGCTGTATCCGGCGCTGTCGCCCCTGCGGCGTTGATTACTTGCGCGATTTTTCCGTCTTCGATCAAAAAGTGCCGCTGCACACGCTCGTCCAACGCGTTAACCGTAAACCCGTTCACTACCCAAATGCCCATTGTGTCCTCCTTGGCTTATCTCCAACTTAATACTGCTGCTTAAATAGCTTGTATGAAAAAACGTTGCGAACATCAGCGGAGCAGGCGGAAACAATCTGGAGAAGCGTTAGCGTCCGCCTTTGTCCTTGAATTCCTACCATCGTAACCATTCTAATCAAGGAATTTGGGGACAACAGCGGGTGGAAGATGTTTCCGTATGCGCAGCAAGCATGTTCACTGTTTTTTAAGACAACGTCCGCTCGATCACGGCCATGCGGATTGGCACGCCGTGCGCAATTTGCGTAAAAATTTTCGATTTCTCGTGCTCGACGATTTCGTCGTCGATTTCGACGTTGCGGTTGACCGGCGCCGGGTGCATGATGATCGCATGCGGCGCCATCCGGCTGACCCGCTCCGCCGTCAGCCCGTAATGCTCGCGGTATTCCTCGGCCGAGCGCAACATGCCTTGCTCGTGCCGCTCCAGCTGTACGCGCAGCATCATCACAACGTCGGCTTCCAGCGCTTGCTCGAAGCCGACGTAAGGCGCATGCTCGGCCAACTCGGGGGCCTGCATGTTGACCGGGGCGCAGAACTGCACCTTGGCGCCCATCGTTTGCAGCGCCCACAGATTGGAGCGCGCTACGCGGCTGTGCAGGATGTCGCCGACGATCGACACCGTCAGCCCCTTGATCTCGCCGAAATGCTTGCGCATCGTATACAAATCGAGCAGCGCCTGCGTCGGATGCTCGTTGTTGCCGTCGCCGGCGTTGATCAGCGGCACCTTGATGCGCTCGGCCAACTCGGCGAGCACGCCGACCGGCTTGAGCCGGATGACGCCGGCGTCAATGCCCATCGATTCCAGCGTCCGCACGGTGTCGTAAATCGATTCGCCCTTTTGCACGCTGGATTCGGCTGCGGAGAAGTTGAGCACCTCAGCGCCAAGCCGCTTTTGCGCCAGCTCGAAGGAAAAGCGCGTTCTCGTACTATTTTCGAAAAACAGGTTGGCCGTGAATTTCCCCTGCAGGTGGTTCGTCACTTTCGTCGGGTGCTGCTCCCAGTAAGCCGCCCGGTCAAGCATGCTCGCAATCTCCGCCGCGCTGACCCCCTTCAGTCCCAGAAAATGCTTGGTCGCTTTAGCTTCCACAATGCTCACTCCTGTTTCCCCCTCTGTTGAAGAATAATCACTTCATCTGTACCGTCGATTTCCGACAGCCGCACCTCGATGCTTTCGCTTTTGGAAGTCGGCACATTTTTGCCAACGTAGTCCGGCCGGATCGGCAGCTCGCGGTGCCCGCGATCGACGAGCACGGCCAGTTGAATCATCTGCGGCCGCCCGAGATCGATCAGCGCGTCCATCGCCGCCCGCACCGTTCGCCCGGTGTACAACACGTCGTCGAACAAGATGATCTTGCGGTCCTGAATGTGCAGCGAGCCGCCGCATGGCAAACCTTCCACCGACTTCACCTGAATCCGGTCGTCGCGGTAGGAGGTGATGTCGATTTCCCCCACGGGAACAGGTTCGCCTTCAATTTCCAAAATCCGCTCCGCGACCCGCCGGGCCAAATAAATGCCGCGCGTGCGAATCCCGATCAACGTACACGTTTCCACGCCTTTATTCTTTTCCAGGATTTCATGGGCAATCCGCGTCAGCGCCCGGCGAATCGCCATCTCATCCATGATCGTGTGTACAGCCGTCTCGTTCACTGCCCGCTCCCCCCTTATGCTCATAAGAAAAACTCCTGTCGAAGTCCTTCGAGGACGAGTGACCGCAGGGCAGCGACAGTTTTTCAGGCCAATCCGAAACGCGTTAGCTCGCTGACGCCGGGCCAAACTTGCCATTTCTGATCTGCAACAAAAAACTCCCTGCCGTCGATCGGCAAGGAGTGTGTGTGCGCGAACATAGAACGGCGTTCTGGACGTTTGTCCAAAACTTGCGCACGACAAGCCTAACGGCGCGCACGCTTTCCGTTTTCCATGGAATCGATGACCTTGCCAGCCTCTCTGGACTGATTTTAAAGGTGCCTATTAAGTTAGAAAAATTATCCCACTTTCGACATCAGAAGTCAACAAAAAAATAACAAATTACGCGTCTTCCGCCTCGCAATTGGCCAGAAACAACCGCTCCAGCGTATGGAGCGCGCGGTGAATTTCCGCCAATTCCTGCTCGTCTGCGACCTCGACATAAGCCGACAGCGCCTTGTCGATCAGCTGCACGCGATGGTGCATGATATAGGATTGGACTTCGGTATTTACATACAGTCGGGTGAACCGCTTGTCGTTCGCGTCGACTCGCCTTTCAATTAACTGCTTGAGCTCAAGCCGGTCGACAATGCCGGAAATCGTGCTGTGTGCGAGGCCCATCCGCGCTTTCAGCTCCTTCATGGTCAGCCCTGGATGATGATGGACGGCGCGCAAAACCGCGACCTGCGCGATCGTAATGCTGTTGGTGCCATCGTGCTGATCGACGCCGCGCGACAGCGTGTGAAAAAAACGATGCAGCCTGCCGATTGCTTCGCGAATTTTTTTGGCGTCTTCCGTTTTCATAGCGCATTTGTTCTCCTTTTCGTTCCGTGTAGAACACGACCATATTGACAAAGCTGATTATAACACATACGATATATTTCGTACACGACATATCGCACACGAAATAATTTTGGAGGGGATTTATTCGAATGTTCAAGCTGTTTGGCTACTTGCGGCCGTACAGTGCCCAGTTAACCGCAGTCGTCGTGCTGATGCTGCTGCAATCGCTGGCCCAGCTGTACCTGCCGACCTTGCTCGCCGACATCGTCGACATCGGGGTTATCCGCGGAGATACGGGATACATATGGAAGGAAGGCGGTTTGATGCTGCTCGTTGCCGCCGGAGCAACCGTATGCGTATTTATCGCCAGCTACCTGTTGTCCCGTTCCGCGGCCGGCTTCGGCGCTTCCCTGCGCTCCGCGGTGTTCGCGCACGTGGAAAGCTTCTCCTTGCAGGAGTTCGACAAGCTCGGCACGTCTTCACTGATCACCCGTACAACCAACGATATTACGCAAGTGCAGCAAGTTGTCGTCATGATGCGGATGTTTATCGGCGCGCCGACGATGCTGATCGGCGGCGTCATCATGTCCGTCGTCAAGGACCCGCGGTTAGCCATCGTGCTGATTGCGGTCATTCCGGTGCTGGCTGCGGCGGTTGCCTTCATTATGATGAAAGGCGTGCCGCTGTTCAAAGCGATGCAGCTGAAAATCGACCGGCTTAATCTCGTGCTGCGCGAGCATTTGACCGGCATCCGCGTCATTCGCGCCTTCAATCGCTCGGCGCACGAAACGGCGCGCTTCGATGAGGCCAACCTTGATTTTACGCGCACGGCGACCAAGGTCAACCTGATTATCGGCTCGATGATGCCGGTGATGATGCTGATTTTCAACCTTTCGATCGTTGTCATCCTGTGGTATGGCGGCTTGCGCATCGACGCCGGCCACATGCAGGTCGGCGATTTGATGGCCTTCATCCAGTACGCGATGCAAATTATGTTTTCCATGTTTATGATGACGATGATTTTCATGATGATTCCCCGCGCTTCTGCGTCGGCGGTTCGCCTGCGCGAAGTGCTCGGCATGCAGCCAAGCATCGTGAATACGGCGCAACAGCCCGCGCAAGCTGAACGCGCAGACGAAGCGGCGGCGGAAGCCGCGGAAGCGGTCAGCCTAGCAGCCGGCGACGTTAACCCAGCGGCCGGGCTGATCGAGTTCACCGATGTCGGCTTCCGCTACCCCGGGGCCGAGCAGCCGGCGCTTAGCAGCATCACCTTCCAGGCCAAGCCGGGCGAGGTGACTGCGATCATCGGCGGCACCGGCTCCGGCAAATCGACGCTGCTGAACTTGCTGCTGCGCTTCTACGATGCGGAAACGGGCGCGATCCGCGTCAACGGGCAGGACGTGCGCGACGCCGACCTGGAGGCCTTGCGCGAACGAATCGGGTTCGTGCCGCAAAAGGCCGTGTTGTTCTCCGGCACGGTCGCCGGCAATATCCGTTTCGGCCGCGAAGCCGCCACCGACGACGAGGTGCGCCACGCCGCCGAAACGGCGCAAGCCGCGTCCTTCATCACAGAGATGAAGGACGGCTACGAGTCGGCCGTCACGCAAGGCGGCACGAATTTGTCCGGCGGCCAGAAGCAGCGGCTCGCCATCGCCCGCGCGCTGGTGCGGCGCCCGGACATCTACGTGTTCGACGACAGCTTCTCGGCGCTCGACTTCAAGACGGATGCCCGCCTGCGGGAAGCGCTGCGCCGGGAGACGGCCAACGCCACCGTGCTGATCGTCGCCCAGCGCGTCAGCACGATCCGCGACGCCGACCGCATTCTCGTGCTGGAGGAAGGAAGCATCGTCGGCAGCGGCACACATCGCGAGCTGCTGGAAAGCTGCGGCGTCTACCGTGAAATCGTCGCTTCCCAGCTGTCGGAGGAGGAAATCGCATGAGTGATAAACGCAAACCCGCCAGCTCGTCGGGCTCCGGCGCCGGGCCGGGCGGACGCCTCTTCGGCGGCGGACCGATCGGCATGCCGCCGCAAAAGGCGAAAAATTTCAAAGCGACGCTCAAGCGCCTGTTCGGCTACATGAAGCCGTACCGCTTCCGGCTTGGCTTCGTGCTGCTGATGGCCGTGCTCAGCACCGTGTTCAGCATCGTCAGCCCAAAGCTGATGGGCCATGCCACGACCAAGCTGTTCGAAGGTTCGATCGCCAAGCTCAAGGGCGTCGCCGGCGCGAAAATCGATTTTACCGCCATCGAGCATATCGTGCTCTGGTTGGCCGCGCTGTACGCGCTCAGCTCCGTGCTCAGCTACATCCAGCAATGGGTGATGGTCAAAGTGACCCAACGCGTCGTCTACGACCTGCGGACCCATGTGAGCGAAAAGCTGACCCGCGTGCCGCTGTCATTTTTCGATAGCCGCAGCCACGGCGATATCATGAGCCGGGCAACGAACGATATCGACACGATCAGCTCGACGCTGCAGCAAAGCTTGACCCAACTGATCACCTCGCTGGTCACGCTGATCGGCATCATCATCATGATGCTGACGATCAGCCCGGTGCTGACGCTGGCGACGATCGTCACGCTGCCGCTCAGCATCCTCGCGACGCGCGTCATCGCCAAGCGCTCGCAGCCTTATTTTATCGGCCAGCAAAGAATGCTTGGCGAGCTGAACGGCCACGTCGAGGAAATGTACACCGGCCACACGATCGTCAAGGCGTTCGGCCATGAGGGCAAATCGGTCGACCGCTTCAACGAAATCAACAACCGGCTGTACCAGTCCGGCTGGAAAGCCCAGTTTATCAGCAGCCTGATCATGCCGGTCATGACGTTCATCGGCAATATCGGCTATGTGCTCGTCAGCGTGATCGGCGGCATTCTCGTCACCCAACAGGCGATTCAGATCGGCGATGTGCAAGCGTTCATTCAATACTCCGGCCAATTCGGCATGCCGATTTCCCAAGCCGCCAACATTGCCAACATCATCCAGTCGACGATCGCGGCCGCCGAGCGCGTCTTCGAGCTGCTGGACGAACCGGAGGAAGAAACCGACAAGCCGCATGCAACCGAACTGGCGCATACCCGGGGCCATGTGGCTTTCGAGGACGTCAATTTCGCCTACAAGCCGGACGCTCCGCTGCTGACCGGGATGAACATCGAGGTCAGCCCCGGCCAGACGGTAGCGATTGTCGGCCCGACCGGCGCCGGCAAAACGACGCTCGTCAACCTGCTGATGCGCTTCTACGAGCTGAGCGGCGGGCGCATCGCCATCGACGGCGTCGACATCCGCGACATGCAGCGCTCGCGCATGCGCAGCCTGTTCGGGATGGTGCTGCAGGATACGTGGCTGTTCAATGGCACGATCCGCGCCAACATCGCCTACGGTCGCATTGGCGCCAGCGAAGAGGACATCGTGCGCGCAGCCAAAGCGGCGTATGCCGACCACTTCATCCGCACGCTGCCCGACGGCTACGATACAGTGCTCAATGAAGAAGCGTCCAACCTGTCGCATGGCCAAAAGCAGCTGTTGACGATTGCCCGCGCCATCCTCGCCGACCCGGCGATCCTCATTCTCGATGAAGCGACAAGCAGCGTCGATACGCGCACCGAGCTGTCGATCCAGCGGGCGATGAACGATTTGATGAAGGGCCGCACGAGCTTTGTGATCGCCCACCGCCTGTCGACGATCCGCGACGCCGACCTGATTCTCGTCATGAATCACGGCAGCGTGATCGAGCAGGGCACGCACGAGGAGCTGCTTGCGCTCCACGGCTTCTACGCCGATTTGTACAACAGCCAGTTCGCCGGGCAACCGGCTGGCGCCGACGCCAGCTAACCGAATCGGCGGTATCGAAGATCAACCTGACAGCCTGCGGGCTGTGCAGGTTGATTTTTTTTCGGTTCCAACCGCCCCGCCCACAACCACAACAACCTCCAAGCCAAAAAAACCCGCAGCGCCGGCTCCCGAGAACCGATGCTGCAGGCTTGGACAAGCTCCTGCGTTTTACAGGCTAAGCGATTTGAAACGCTCGACCGCTTTTTCCGTGTTTTCGCGCGTGCCAAACGCCGTCAGGCGGAAATAACCTTGGCCGGATTGGCCGAAGCCGACGCCCGGCGTGCCCACGATATGCGCTTCGGTCAACAGCTTGTCGAAAAACTCCCACGAGCCAAGACCGCTTGGCGTTTTCAGCCAGATGTACGGAGCGTTCACGCCGCCGTAAACTTCGATGCCTTGCGCCGCGATGCCTTCGCGGATGATTTTGGCATTGGTCATGTAATAGTCGACGAGACCGGCGATTTGCGCTTTGCCTTCCGGGCTGTAGATGGCGGCTGCACCTTTTTGCGTGATGTAGGATACGCCGTTGAACTTGGTCGTTTGTCTGCGGTTCCACAGGTCGTTGACGACGATTGCGTTGCCGTCTTCATCGCGCGCTTTCAGCTCGCGCGGCACCACGGTGTACGCGCAACGCGTGCCGGTAAAGCCGGCCGTTTTGGACAAGCTGCGGAACTCGATCGCCACTTCCCTCGCGCCTTCCACCTCGTAGATGCTATGCGGCACGTCCTGCTCCTGAATGTACGCCTCGTAAGCGGAGTCGAACAGGATGATCGCGTTGTGCTCGCGCGCGTAATCGACCCACACTTTCAGCTCGTCCTTCGTCAGCGTCATGCCCGTCGGGTTGTTCGGGTAGCACAGGTAGATCAGATCGACCTTTTGCTTCGGCAGCTCGGGCTTGAAGTTGTTTTCCGCCGTGCAAGGCAGGTAGACGATGTTGTTGTAACGGTTTGTTTCTTTATTGTACGCGCCGGAACGGCCAGCCATCACGTTGCTGTCCACATAAACCGGATAAACCGGGTCTTGGACGGCGACGATGCTGTCAAGGCTGAAAATCTCCTGAATGTTGGCCACATCGCATTTCGAGCCGTCGCTGACGAACACTTCGTTTTTGGCGATATCGATGCCGCGGGCGGCATAGTCGTTTTGCGCGATTTGCTCCAGCAAAAAGTCATACCCCTGCTCCGGGCCATAGCCGCGAAACGTCGCGGCATTCGCCATCTCGTCCACCGCGCCGTGCAAGGAGGTGATAACCGCTTCCGGCAGCGGGCGCGTGACGTCGCCCAAGCCGAGGCTGATGATCGGCGCGTCCGGGTTTTCCGCGATAAATTTCGTTCTTCTTCTCGTCACTTCCGCAAACAAATAGCTGCCTTGCAGCTGCAAATAATGCTGATTGATTTTTGCCATTGCGACCACCTTATCTGGAATAAATTTGGTTAAAATCGTTATCGAATGTAAATATACCGTTTCATACTTTATCATGATACCGCTCTGATGAAAAGCAGTGAATGGACCGATCGGCGGAAAATTTGCATTTTCTACCGGCTGCGAATGCGCTGCAGCAGCTCCTGCATATCGGCCGGCAGCGGCGCTTCGAAAAGCAGCGGCTCGCCCGTGCGTGGATGGCTAAAGCCAAGCACCGCGGCGTGCAGCGCCTGCCCGTCCAGCGTCATCCCCTTGCTGCGCCCGTACATCGGGTCGCCGACCAGCGGATGGCCGATAAACTTCATATGGACGCGGATTTGGTGCGTGCGGCCGGTTTCCAGTTTCAGCTCAACCAGCGTGTAGTCGCCAAAGCGCTCCAGCACGACAAAATGCGTTACGGCCTGTTTGCTGTTTTTGTCCGTCACCGTATACATCTTGCGGTCGGCCGTGTCGCGCCCGATCGGCGCGTCGATCGTCCCCTGATCGTGCGGCACGTTGCCATGGACCAGTGCGACGTATTTGCGGTTGACCGTATGCGCTTTAAGCTGCTCGGCGAGGCCGGCGTGGGCTTTGTCGTTTTTGGCGGCCATGATCAACCCCGAGGTATCCTTGTCGATGCGATGCACGATGCCCGGGCGCAACACGCCGTTAATGCCGGACAAATCGTGGCAGTGATGCAGGAGCGCGTTGACCAACGTGCCTGCGTAATGGCCGGGCGCCGGATGGACGACGAGGCCGCGCTGCTTGTTGACGACGATCACATCGGCGTCTTCATATACAACGTCGAGCGGAATCGGCTCGGGCGCCAGCTCCACATCGGCCGGCTCGGGAATCGTCAGCACGATCCGGTCCTCCGCCGACAGTTTGTAATTCGGTTTGACCGGCTTGCCGTTGACCGCGGCGCAACCGTCTTTCAGCCAGATCTGCACCTGTGTGCGCGACACGTCGCCGCCCAGCGCTTCGCTGATAAATTTATCGATGCGTTCCCCGGCGAGACCGGCGTCAACCGTCCATTCCAGCGGCTCGGACGCCTCCGGCTCAAGGGAGGTCGGGTTTGTGCTCATGCTCATGGGAGGCTCCTTTGCTCTCCTGCCGCCAGCTGATCAGCGAATCGAGGAAAATCAACGCGACCCCGATGCAAATCGCCGAATCGGCCAGGTTGAAAATCGGGAAATAATAATCGACCGCCTTGCCAAAAAAGGAGAATTGAAAATGCAGCTGCAAAAAGTCGACGACTTGTCCGAACACTGCCCGGTCAAAAAAGTTGCCCAGCGCTCCGCCGAGAATCAGCGCCAGCGAAAACGACAGCAGCTTCTTGCCCTCGCGGATCGTGCGTTGGCTGTACCAGATAATGCCGGAGACGACGACCAGCGTCACAACGATGAAAAACCAGCGTTGGTTTTGCAAAATGCCAAACGCTGCGCCCCGGTTGCGGTGCGACGTAATCTGGAAAAACTCGCCCAGCACCGGAATCTGCTCGTCGATCGTCACATACTTGACGATCAGCCATTTGCTCGCCTGATCCAGAATAAAGGCAATGAGCGCGTATAAGTAAAACCTGTAATATTTCATCACGCTTTTTTCCTCCTTAGACCTTGAATGCAAGGAATTACCTCACTAAAAAAAGCGGTTGCTCGGAACTATAACGGTAGTGGATTACCTTGTAGAAAGGGGCTGGCACCGCATGAACCATTTGACCAAGCCACAAATACGCGAGCTGAATCTTCAACTGTTGGAGGAAAAGCTTGATCTGGAAAAGCATTTTGATCTGAACGACCATTACGGCCTAAGCGAATCGTTTATTGAAAATACAGGCGAGCTGTCCATGTACGACAACCATCCCGGCGACATCGCCACGGAAATTTACGAACGCGGCAAGGACATCGCACTGAACGAACACGCCGAATTTCATTTGACTCAGGTGAACGAAGCGCTGGAGCATATGGAAAAAGGCGACTACGGCCTCTGCGTGTTATGCGGCCAGGAGATTCCGTTCGAACGGCTGCAGGCGATTCCGACGACGCTTTACTGCAAACAGCATGTGCCCGATCCGCATATTTCGTATCGCCGGCCCGTCGAGGAAGAAGTGCTTTCGCCCCCGTTCGGCCGAGCCAGCCTCCACGAGCAGGAGGGACAAGTCGAATTTGACGGCGAAGACGCCTGGCAAATCGTCGCCACTTGGGGCACGTCCAACACGCCCGCTTTGGCGGCAAACCCGAACGTCGACGACTACAAGGATATGTACGTCGAAGCCGACGAACATGAAGGTTTTGTTGAAAAGTATGAAAACTTCGTCGCCACCGACCTGTACGGCCAAGAGGTGACAATCGTGCGCAGCAAGACGTACCGGGACTACATGAAAAACGGCGAAGGCGATCCGCTGCTTGAGCCTGACAGGGAAAGTGAGGAACTGTAATCCCCGCTCTCCCGCCGGCTTATCTTTCTTTCCTTCTATCTATCGAACGCTCACTCGTGAACATGCGCGGCAACGACATCGCTGCAGCGTACGCACAGAGTTGGGTGTTCTTTACTATGCCCGACTTCCGGCTTCACGATCCAGCAGCGCTCGCATTTCTCGCCGTCGGCGACGGCGATGCGGATGCCCAGACCCGGAGCGCGATACAGGCCCTCAGGCAGCGCAGAGCTTGGCTCATGCACGACGACCGCGGATACGATAAACAATTGATCCAGTTCCGCCATTTGCTTGAGCAGGTCGTTTGTCGCCGTGTCCGGGTACAGATGGACGGCTGCGCCAAGCGAATTGCCGATCACCTTCTCCTGACGCGCTTCCTCCAGCGCCTTAAGCACTTCGTCGCGGATATCGAGGAAACGGCCCCACTTGTCTTCCAACTGCTCGTCGAACCATCCACGCTCCACCTGCGGCAGCTCGGCCAGTTGCACGCTCGCCAGCTCCACGCCGGGAATGTGCTTCCACACCTCGTCGGCCGTATGCGGCAGGATCGGCGAGATCAGCGTGGTGATCGCAACCAGCGCCTCGTACAACACCGTCTGCGAAGCTTTGCGATCCGCCGAATCCGGCGCTCCGGCATACAGGCGGTCCTTGATGATATCCAGGTAAAACGAACTCAGCTCCACCGCGCAGAAATGATGGATCGCCTGATAGACGACATGGAACTCGTAAGCATCGTAAGCGGCGACCACCTTGTCGATCATCCGGTGCAGGCGGATCAGCGCAAAGCGATCCAGCTCGGACAACCTTTCAGCAGGCACTTTGTCGGTCGCCGGATTAAAATGGCTGAGATTGCCCAGCAGAAAGCGCAGCGTATTGCGGATTTTGCGGTACACTTCCGTGATTTGGTTCAAAATGTTATCGGAGATGCGCACGTCCGCCTGATAATCGACCGACGCCACCCACAGGCGCAAAATATCCGCGCCCAGCTTGTTGCACACTTGTGCCGGGTCGACCGTATTGCCCAGCGACTTGGACATTTTGCGTCCTTCGCCGTCGAGCGTAAAGCCGTGGCTCAAGATGCCCTTGTACGGCGACTTGCCGCGCACGGCAACGCCGGTGATCAGCGACGAGTTGTACCAGCCGCGGTATTGGTCCGAGCCTTCCAGGTACAGATCGGCCGGCCATTGCAGCTCGGGCCGCGTTTCCAACACGCCAACATGGCTGGAGCCGGAGTCGAACCAGACGTCCATGATGTCCGTTTCCTTGCGGAACTCGTGATCGCCGCAGTTCGGGCAAGCCGTGCCGGCCGGCAGCAGCTCCCGCTCGTCGCGGCTAAACCAGACGTTCGAACCTTCGGCGGCGAACAACTGCGCCACATGCTCGATCGTCGCTTCGTTGACCAGCGGCGCGTTGCAGTTGCGGCAGTAGAAGATCGGAATCGGCACGCCCCACGCCCGCTGGCGCGAGATGCACCAGTCGCCGCGTTCAGCGATCATGTTGTGCAGGCGAATTTCGCCCCAATGCGGCGTCCATTTCACCTGTTTGATTTCATCAAGCATCTCCTGGCGGAACTTGTCGATCGAAGCAAACCACTGCTCGGTCGCGCGGTAGATTACCGGCTTCTTCGTACGCCAGTCGTGCGCGTATTGGTGGCGGATTTCTCCTTGCTTGAGCAAAAGTCCCGCTTCTTGCAGCTTCTCCAGCACCAGCTTGTTGCCTTTCTCGTAAAACACCCCTTCAAAACCCGGCGCTTCCGCCGTAAAATGCCCCTGATCGTCGATCGGGCACAACACGCCAAGACGATAGCGCTGCCCGATGGCAAAGTCGTCTTCGCCGTGGCCGGGAGCCGTATGCACGCAGCCCGTACCCGCTTCCAGCGTCACATGCTCGCCGACCATGACCAGCGATTCGCGGTCGTAGAACGGATGGCGGCAGGTGACATATTCCAGCTCGCTGCCTTTGACCGTGCCAAGCACCTGCACGGCGGTCCAGCCGATCTCCTTGGCCGCCGTCTCCAGCAGCCCTTGCGCCAATACATAGGTGCCGCCGTCCGCTTTGACGATCGCGTAGTCGAAATCGGGATGCAAGCTGATGCCAAGGTTGGCCGGCAGCGTCCACGGCGTCGTCGTCCAGATGACGATTGCCGCATCCTGCGGCAGCTTGCCCTTGCCGTCCTTGACCGGGAACGCGACATAAATCGAAGACGATGTCTTCTCCATATATTCGATTTCCGCTTCGGCCAGCGCGCTCTCCGAGGAAGGCGACCAATACACCGGCTTCAAGCCTTTGTAGATATAACCTTTTTGCACCATCTGGCCAAATACGCGGATTTGCTGGGCCTCATATTCCGGCTGCAGCGTGATGTACGGGTTGTTCCAGTCGCCGCGCACGCCAAGACGTTTGAATTGCGTCTTTTGCTTCTCGACCCATTCGAGCGCATACGCTTCGCAATATTTGCGGAACTCGTGCACGCTCATCTTTTTGCGGTCGACCTTGCCGCTGTTCGAGATCGCCTGCTCGATCGGCAAACCATGCGTATCCCAGCCCGGCACGAACGGCGCGCGGAAGCCCTGCAAGGTTTTGAAACGCACGATAAAATCCTTGAGCACCTTGTTCAGCGCATGCCCGATGTGGATGTCGCCATTGGCGTACGGCGGCCCGTCATGCAGAATAAACGCCGGACGCCCCTTGCGGCTTTCCTGCACCTTGGCGTACATATCGTCCGCCTCCCACTGGGCCTGCAGCTTCGGCTCAGCCTGCGGCAAGTTGCCGCGCATCGGAAAATCGGTTTGCAGCAAATTTAACGTTTTGCCATAATCCATCTCAAGTCCACTCCATTTCTCTACACAAAATCTCAACAAAAAAATAAAACTCCCCATCCCTGGAAGGGACGAGAAGTTTGCTCGCGGTACCACCCTCGTTAAAAAGCCCTTGGCCCGTGCGCCCGTGGCGCTCCAGCTTGACAGCTTGTTCACTCGACCATGGATAACGGCATGACCCGATGCTCTCTACTTGGCTTCGCTCGTTCAAGAGACGCTCCTGGATGATATTCGGCACGCTGCAGACACCGGGCTTGCACCACCCCCCGGCTCGCTGACTCTGCGGACACGTCCTACTTGTTCCAGTCATCGCTTTGCGTTATGACGATTCATATTAACAGAGAGTATAGCCCATTTGACAAACAAAAGTCAATACGGGATTCGCCCGAAAATCGCCGCTTCATCCCAACACCCGCAGCAAATCGTCGATTTTGCGGTGATGCGAAAGCACGCCATAGTTCATCCACGCCAGAAAATCGACCTCGTACACGCGTCCGCCCCGCACCGCGGGGAGCTGCTGCCACAGCGGGGAATCCAGCAGTTCCCGGCCTGCCCCTTCGCCATCCTCCTCAAAAACGACGAAAATATGATCGGCGTCCAGGCGGGCCAGCTCTTCGGCCGTCAGGCTGATGCGCCGCTCTTCGGCGGCCAGCTGCCGGACAAGCTCCGGCCGGGTAAAGCCCAGGCCGCCGTACAGCAGCGGTCCGGTGTAGCCGCGCGCGCCGCCGCCGTACAGATAGACGGCGCCGCCGGTCACGCGCAGCACGGCGACCGATTCCTGCCGCGCCCGGCGGGCCAGCAAGCTGCGGGCTTCGGCCAATCGATCGTCGAAGCGCTCCAGCGCCAGCGCCGCTTTGTCCGAGCGCCCGAGAATCGCCCCGATCGCCTGCAGCGTCACCCGCCACTCCTCGCTGGGATACGGCAGCTTGAAGACGGGCGCGATGCGGCGGCACATCTCCAGCCGCCAGCGGTGATGCCCGTCGTCGAGCATGATCAGCTCGGGTTTGACCGCGGAAAGCGCCGACCAGTCCTCGGTCGTAATATCAAAGGCCGGCACGTCGGCAAGGCCCAGATACTCCTGCCGGCCCCAAAGCCTATGCGAATATTGCCAGGCCGGGACCACCCCCAGCGCGAGCAGATGGTCTTCGAGGAACGGCGCAAAGATGCGGGTGCTCGACTGGCAGCCGCTGCGGTATTGCCCCGGCGTAAGCTTGACCATTTGCTTGAATTTGCGGTTGAAATAATATTCATTGCTAAAGCCGACGGCTTGCGCCACATCGTACAGCTTGTCGCGCGTCAGCAGCAAAAGCTGCTGCGCCTTGTCGATGCGCACCGTGTTCAAATAATCGATCGGCAGTTGGCCGGTCATCTCCTTGAACACCTGCGTATAACGCCAGCGGCTCGTGCCGGTTATCGCGGCCAACTGCTCAATCGTGATCGGCTCGCCGCAATGCTCCTGCACATAAGCGACCGATTGCTGCACCGCCTGCCGCAAGGCGCTGTCGCTGCGGCTCAGGCGAAACTGCCGTAAAATCGCCAGCAGCAGCGTCTGAAAGCGGATCTGATTCTCCAGCCGCTCCAGTTCATCCGGCTCATCCTGATGGCTGTACAAACCTTCGGCCATCAGCATGCAGGAGGAAAGCGCGCTGCAAGTCATGATCGAGTGGCGCAGCAGCTCGTCCAATGCCGGCGATCCGCTGGCGCCCAGCACGTCAAAAAGCAGACGGTACAACACCAGGCCTTCGCCGCCGGCTTCCAGCCGCACCGACATGCCGGGCGCCAGCAACAGACAGTTGCCGCGCTGCAAATAAGCGCCGCCGCTGTCCAGCAGGGCGCTGCCATCCCCTTCGGTGATCAGCAGCAGCGAATAGGCGGGACTGACGTCCATCGAAACCCGCCGGGACGGCTGGCGGATCAACTCGATCCGCAGAAAACGATAGGAAGCGGCAGAAGTGTCTGCCGGATGCTCAGACGGGACTGTCATGTTCGTCCTCCATTTTTTCAATTGAGAATAATAATCATTTTCACACATCCTAGTGTAAATGAAAAAAGGAAGCTCTTCAATACGAAATTGAAAAAGCTTCCTTGCGATCGGTTGACGCCGCTGCCGCCGGCCGCGGTTATTTCCCCATAAATGTGAGCAGATCGTCCAGCTTCATCGAATTGGCCGTAATGGCCCCCGATTGCCAATGCGAGCGCTCCGCCTTGTACACATGCCCGTTCTGGAACGCCGGCACCGTTTTCCACAGCGGGCTATCCAGCAGCTTGAACGCTTCCTGATTTTCCGCGGAGTCCCATGTGCCGCTGGACGGCAGCACGATGATATGATCGGCATCCAACGAAGCAAACGCCTCCTCGGACAAAATTTGCTGAAATTCCTCCATGTTTTTCACCAGCGGATGCGGCTCCAGACCAAACTTGCTGTAAATTTCGCCGATATACCGGTTTTTGACGCCAAACAGCGCAATCGTTTTGTCCCCGGTGTTAACGCGGATCACAGCGACCGTTTGCTTGCCGACCGACCGCTGCAGCTTCTCTTTCGCGTCCTTCACCTTCGCCTCATAAGCAGCCAACGTGCTGGAAGCTTGCTCGGGAATGCCCAGCACATCGGCGATCGTCTTCAACATCTCCTCCGAGTTTTGCAGCACGCTTTCAGGCAACCGGTAAGTCGGCGCGACCTTCGAATATTGCTCGTATTTCGCTTTGTCGACACCGCCGTCGACGATGATCAGATCCGGGGCTTGCGCCAGCAGCGCCTCGATGCTGCCGGTCGTATCGAACAACGGCGCATCAAGCTGCAAATAGTCCTGCTTGCCCCACGACGGATGATACCACTGCACAATCGGCGTCACGCCAAGCGCCTTCAAGTAATCCTCGACGTAAATCCCCGCCACCCGCTGCGGATGCGCCGGAATGGTCACTTCGCCGAATTCGTCCTTGACGATTCGCGTCTCCTTGGCGGCTTGGCCGGCTTCCGCCGGCTGCGGCGACTCCGGCTGGCCGGTTGCCGATGCCGGGCTTGGGCTGCCCGCAGCGTCTCGGTTATGGCCGCAAGCGGCCAGTGTGGTCAACAGCATCGCTGCAGCGGCAGCAACGGTTAGTAATCGGGTCATCTTCCTCATGTTGAATCCAACTCCTGTATGCTTTTCTCACTGATATTCATTCTCAGCGGACAACAGTTATCGTAGTTCAACATGCGGTGCGGACACAATGCACTTTCTGTTTGCGTTTTTTATACATTCGTGCACCCCGGGAGAAATCCGAACAAACATCCAGGCTAACGGGAATCGTCAAGTTGATCGTTGAGCAAAAGAAAAACCGCCCAGCTGACCCGGCGGAAAATGGAACTCGCATCGTATGCGTTCGTGATCGGCAGATCGGCAAAATCGGCAGGCCGCACGCGACTAGCGCGCACCCGTTGGTTCCACAGGGAACCTCAACACCGTTTTCAACTTGGATGATTCCGTCTTGCGCGGGTCCGACAAATAAATTTCCCGATGAATTTTGCTGGCACGACGATATCCCTGTTCGGTACAAAACGCTTCCATGCGCGCAAAACTGGCCGGCTCCTCGTCAAAGCTGCCGATATGCATCATTTGACAGCTCCAGCCATCTTCGACAGGGGCAAACCGGATGTGCTCCAGAAACGGATTGGCCTTTTTCTTGCTCAACTGCTCCCGGAATCGTTCGAACAACGCCGCCGTCACAAAATCGGGTTGGCGGATCATCAGCGTGTACTTGAAATTGCTTTTATCGGTCGCGGGTTTGGAGCGGTCCAGCAAATCCCATACGCCTTCAAGCGGAAACACCGTATATTCATAATATCCGGCCGGCACAGGTTCGCTTTTATAAGACATTCTTACCGCATAACTCATGTTGTACAAAGCTTCCGTTGCCAGGGCAAACGCTTCGCCATTCGGGTCCCCGGAACCGTTAACCGTAAAAAACGGCATCCGCGGCACGTCCACGATCGCCGGCGACGTGGCTGGCACGTAAAGCTGCTTGTCATCTTTTTTATAATCCACCTTTTTGCCCAAAGTCGATTGCTCCTTTTCTTCTCGTCCTTGCGGTCCGCCTCGTTAACCCAGCCCCCACCTCTCCAACCTTTTTCGAAAATAAAGCTGCCGCCCTGCTTGCGCGCCTATCGGCATCTCCATGCAGAAGCGGAAAAAGAGCAAAACCGTTGTCGCCAACTTGTTTGCTCTTCAACATGCCTATATCCCGGCAGCCCTGCGCTTGGGCACAGGCTTCCAGCCGGTTATCAGCCCCCCGCGGAATCCGCTAAGGCGGCAAGCCCTTCACCGTTATTGCTCCTCGGTAACATCCATTTGCATCGAATTCCAACCTTCGTTGTTCAGCAGCTCAAGCTGCGCTTCCAGCAACGCGCGGAAACGCGTGCGGTAGATCGAAGCCTGCTTCTTAAGCTCCTCGGTCTCCAGCGCGATTTTGCGCGAGCGCACAAGCGCTTCGTTGATGATCCGGTCGGCGTTTTTCTCGGCTTCCTTCAGCACGAGCTGGCCTTCCTTCTTGGCGTTGCTCTTGACCTCGTCGGCCGCCTCTTGAGCGACGATGATCGTTTTGCTCAGCGTTTCTTCGATGTTGACAAAATGATCCAGCCGCTCCTGCAGCGTGAACATCTGGTTCTGCAAATCTTTATTTTCGCGAATCAGCGCCTCGTAATCCTTGATGACCTGATCGAGAAACTCGTTGACTTCGTCTTCATCGTAACCGCGAAACGAGCGGGAAAACTCCTTATTATGTATGTCCAATGGCGTTAATGGCATTGGTGCACCTCCTGAAAAAATGGGTCGGGCCGCGTTACCCGGTTTCGTCATCCTTCTGTTGTTCGACAGAAAACCAGAAAATCCTGCACCGGTCGCGGAAATATTGCTAGTTTATGCATATTTGCCGATTTTCACGCGGATTCTGCCCTTTTTGGTGACGCCCTCCACCTCCAGCACCTTGAAGCGGCCGAAGCCTTGCATCGAGACGAGATCGCCTTCCCGCAGCGGCTTGCTGGGGTCCTCCTCCGGCTTCCAGTTCACCCGGCAGCGACCGGACTGAATCGGCTGCAGCGCTTTGGCCCGGCTCAGCCGGAATACGTCGCCGACGATGCCGTCCAGCCGCAGCGAAGCGACCGACAGCTGGAGCTCTTCGAGCCGCACGGACGCCGTTTGCAGCTGCGCCAGCGGCACAAGCTCGGTCCGCACATGCACGCGATGCACTTGGGACAAGTTCAGATGCAAATAATCGGCCGCTTCCGCAACGACCAGACAGTGGCAGCCGCCTTCAATGACGTGGATATCGCCAACCTTGTCCCGCTTCATGCCCAGGCCAAGAATCGCCCCCATGTAATCGCCGTGCTCCAGTTCCAGGAACTTGCCGTCGCCGGATGCGACCGACAGCACAACGATCCCCATATCCTCGTCATCGAGCACCCGGTAGTCGGGGGCGATCAAAGCGCGCTTGCGCTCCGCCTCCGGGTAGCCGCCGTCCCAGCGACACTGCACATCGGGGTGGCGATTGACCAGCGTAGTCAAAATAAAAGCCTGACGCGGATCGAGGAAGTCCGTCCGCTTCACGGCATGCTGCTCGGCGGCCCGCTCGACCCATTCCCAGGCTTGGTCTACAAAATGATGTTCATCCGGGTGAAAATGGACGTAAACGTCCTTCTGCACATTAAAACACTCCTACGATAAAATGAATAACCGCTTCCAGGCCGCCTACGACAAACCGCAGCGCGATCAACGCGACGATCGGCGACAAATCGATAAACCCGAACGTCGGAATGATCTTCCGAAACGGGGACAGATAAGGCTCGACCGCCTTGCCAAGCAATTCGCCGATAAAGCTCTCCCGCGCGCTTGGCACCCAGGACAGCAGGATGTAGCCGATGATCATGAAATAGTAAATCTCCATCAGCAAGTCCAGATAGTAATCCACGTAAAGCACTAGCGCAATCACCTCAAATTCAGGATATGCGTCTAATCCTCGCTTATCATCTCGGAGATATGACCATGAATATCTACGGAATCCGGCGTGCACAGGAAAATGTTCACCCCAAGCTTGGAAATAGACCCATTCAAAGCGTAAACCGTTCCGCTCAGAAAATCGACGATGCGGATGGCCTGATCCGGGCGCACCCGCTGCAAATTGACGACGACGGCGCGGCGGGAACGCAAGTGATCCGCAATTTCCTGCGTCTCGTCGTAGGTGCGGGGTTCACTGAGCACGACGCGCGTATTTTTTTGCGAATGGATGCTGACCACATTGCCCTTGTTTTTATTACGAAGCTCATACGGATTGGTTTCAGGTTCTTCCGTCGATTCGACGATCCGCTCGCGTTCGACGATCTCCTCTTCCTCCTGCAAGCCCAAAAAATTCATAAAGCGATTCATGACGCCCATCCCGTTCTCCCCCTTTAACGACTGGATTTATTCCTTGCCTACGAGCACCGAACCAAGACGAATCCAGGTTGCGCCCTCTTCGATCGCCACTTCGAAATCGCCGGACATGCCCATCGACAGATGTTTGACCTCATAGGGCAACACGGCTTGTCCATTCAGCCGATCGCGCAGCTCGCGAAGTCCGCGGAACACCGGGCGCGCCGCTTCGGGCTTGGTATCGTAAGGCGCCATCGTCATCAGACCGGCAATATGGAGATGCTCCAGCCCGCGAAGCTCCTTGGCAAACGCCGTCAGCTCGTCGGGCTGCAGCCCGTATTTCGTTTGTTCGCCCGACACGTTCACTTGAATGAACGCCTGCACGGTCAGCCCGCGCGCCTGGGCCTGGCGGTTCAACTCCTGAGCCAGCGAGCTGCGGTCCAGCGAATGGATGTAAGCGAATTTGCCGATCACATCCTTGACCTTGTTTGTTTGCAAATGGCCGATAAAATGCCATGTGCCCCGCTCGTGCAGCGCCTCCCACTTGGGCTTCACGTCCTGCCAGCGGTTCTCGCCGATATCGAGCAGCCCTTCGTCCAGCACCGCGCGCGTTGTCGCCAGCGACACATATTTGGTGACGGCGATCGTCCGCACCTCTTCCCGGCTGCGCCCGGCGCGGGCGCAAGCGGCGGCAATCGCCGTCTCTACCGCTTCTATTCGTTCGCGTAAACTCATCGTCTTTGCACCTCAATTTCATCACCGCACCCGGATTGCCAGCAGCGGCCGCCGCATAGCGAGACGAAACTCGCACAGCCTGCGCTTGCGGTTTGTCCGCCGCGCCCGCGAAGCAGCCCAGAGCGGACCGCCCCAGCCACTTGCGGCAGGCCCTTGCGCAGAACCGCCGCACTGCGCGGCTCCCTAAGTGCGACGCCTGCCCACAGCGGCTGTCGGAGCATTTTCCCGCAGCCTGCCGCCGCTGGTTCAAGGGAGTGCACCTTCGCCGCTAGACCAACGCGATCCAGGCAACCATTCGGCCTGTCGAACCGCCCTCCTTGCGGTGGGAAAAAAACAAATCGGTTCTACAGCTCGTACATAACTGTGTTACTTCGATACAAGCCGACAAAATTCCTGCTTGTTCAAGCAGATTTCGGTTGAATTCCTGCAAATTCAGCATAAATTTGCCGACCGGCTGCGCGCGCAGCACGTTGGCTTCCGCTTGCGGGGCCGCGCCGGCCGCCGTCAGCGCCGCGCGCACCCGGTCGGCCACCGCAGCGTCGACCTCGTAGCAGCAGACGCCGATCGACGGCCCGACCGCCGCGCGCAGCTCCTCCGGCCGGCTGCCGAAGGCGCGCGCCATCGCCGACACGGTCGCCTGCGCGATGTTCAGCACGCTGCCCTTCCAGCCAGCGTGTGCCAGCCCCACGACCCGCCGCACGGGGTCGTGAAGGAACAGGGGCACGCAGTCGGCAAACTGCGCGCACAACACTAGGCCGCGCTCCGCGGTCACGAAGGCGTCGGTGCCCTGCACCGCGCCTTCGCGCGACGCGCGGCCCCGGCCGCGGTGCTCGGGCGTAGCCACGAGCACCTCGCAACCGTGCACCTGCTCCGCATAGGTGCACGCCGCGAGCGGCTGGCCCAGCGCTTGGGCCAGCCGCTCGCGGTTGCCCACAACGTCGGCGGGATCGTCGCCGACGTGCAGGCCGCAGTTCAGCGAAGCGAACGGCGGCCTGCTGACACCGCCATGGCGCGTCGTAAAGCCGGCCGTCACGCCATCCCAGCGCAGGCGCAGCAGCTGCGGCTGCGGCTCAAGCTTTTGTTGCCGCTTTCGCTGTGAATTGGGCTGCGGCTCAAGCCCAAGCTTCGCCATCTCCAACCTCCCGCTTCCCGCCAATCGCGACAGTTCCTGCTCACCGGACGCCACGCCTCCCGCTCCTTGCAACAGATCCCGCTCTCCTAACCCCACGCCTCCCGCTCCTTGCGACAGATCCCGCTCTCCTGACGCCACGCCTTCCGCACTCTGCTGCGGCTCCATCTCACCGGGCCGCACCTCTCCCGCATCCTGCAACGGCTCGCGCTTTGCCTCCAGCACAAACGGTTCCATCCCGTTCCCCCCGCTCCATAACTATTTGCTTCTACTTTAGCACAAAAAGCAAAGACACACGACTCCTGCCGCGCGGTTTCGCGTTCGAGGCCCTTGTCGTGTGCCGCTTTACCCCCGGTATTGGCGGTTGTATTCGTAGTTTTCCTCCTGCTCGCCCGCGGGGCGGTAGCCCTTGAGATCGTCCAGCTTGACCAGCACGACGTCCATGCCGATCTTGACGATGTTTTTCCACGGGATGATCACATCCGTGCCGCTGCCGAACAGGCCAAAGAAGCGACTTTGATTCGGCACGACGATCGATTCGATCCGCCCCTGGCGCAAATCGAGGTCCAGATCGCTGATTTGCCCGAGCTTTTTGCCGTCGACGATATTGATGACATCTTTCGTTTGAAAATCCGATATTTTCATGAGGTCAACACCTCGAATCCCGCAAAATTTTCCCTGCCCGGTACTAGTATATGTGGGCTCGCGGCAAAATGTCCTGACCGGGCAAAAATAACCCCGCCAAGCAAGTTCGACCGAACCGGCCGCTCAACCGCTTGGCGGGGACAATTTGCCGAAAGTGACCGCGCGCGACTCCCGGAGCGCGACACCGGCCGTACGGCAGGCAGCTGTCAGAGCGGGCGAACGGCAATCGCGCCGCTGCCGCCAACGTTTCCGACTTACGTTTTGACGTGCTTTTGCATCTGGGAAATAGCCGACTTCTCCAAACGCGACACCTGCGCTTGGGAAATGCCGATTTCATCGGCCACCTCCATCTGCGTCTTGCCTTCGAAGAAACGCATCGATAAGATCATTTTTTCACGCGCATTCAGCTTGCGCATCGCTTCGCGCAGGGCGATGCCCTCGATCCACGACATGTCCTTGTTGCGCTCATCGCTGATCTGATCCATCACATAGATCGGGTCGCCCCCATCGTGATAAATCGGCTCGAACAGCGAAACCGGGTCCTGAATCGCATCCAGTGCAAACACGACATCTTCCTTTGGCACGTTCAGCGCTTCGGAAATTTCGTAAATCGTCGGCTCGCGCGAATTTTGATTCGTCAGGCTGTCGCGCACCTGCAGCGCCTTGTAGGCGATGTCGCGCAAGGAGCGGGATACGCGAATCGGGTTGTTGTCGCGCAAATAACGGCGGATTTCGCCGATGATCATCGGCACCGCATAGGTGGAGAACTTGACGTTTTGACTTAAATCAAAATTGTCGATGGCTTTCATCAGGCCGATGCAGCCGACCTGAAACAAGTCGTCCACATATTCGCCGCGGTTGTTGAACCGCTGAATGACGCTGAGCACAAGGCGCAGGTTGCCATTCACTAATTTCTCTCTTGCAGCTCGCTCCTGTTTTGTCTGCAGCTCCGCGAACAGCTCGCGCATTTCCACATTGGTCAGAACAGGCAGTTTGGCGGTATCAACACCACATATCTCGACTTTATTTCGGGTCACCGTGATTACCTCCCAAGGAGAAACATTACTGTTAATTATCCCCGCGGAACCCCGTTTTATTCGCCGCAAGCCGCCCCGCAAGCCACTTGACAAACACTGTCGAACTTGCTCCCTCCTGTCATTGCTGGATAAAATCCACCCCCCCGGGCACAAATTTTTTTCACAAAATCCCCCCGCAAAGCGGAGCCTTGTCTTCGCAGCGGCTCAGATACTTTGTGGGGGCCCCTGCAATGCAAAATACCCCCACAAAGTGAAGCCCTATCTCCGAAGCCTCTCAGATACTTTGCGGGGGCCCCTACAATGCAAAAAAGAGAGGTCGCCCTCTCTTTGTCACACCATTTTGTTGAACTCCTTGCGCAGCCGTTTGATGATTCGCTTCTCCAGCCGCGAAATGTAAGACTGGGAGATGCCAAGCAGGTCGGCGACGTCCTTTTGCGTTTTTTCCTCACCGTCCTGGAGGCCGAAGCGCAGCTCCATGATGATCCGCTCGCGTTCGGTCAGCTTGTCGAGCGCCTTGTGCAGCAGCTTGCGGTCCACCTGCTCCTCAATGTTGCGGTAGATCGTATCGTTCTCCGTGCCAAGCACATCGGAGAGCAGCAGCTCATTGCCGTCCCAATCGATGTTCAGCGGCTCGTCAAACGACACCTCGGTGCGGATTTTGCTGTTGCGCCGCAAATACATGAGAATTTCGTTTTCAATGCAGCGCGAGGCGTAGGTCGCCAGCTTGATTTTTTTCTCCGGGTCAAAGGTGTTGACCGCTTTGATCAGACCGATCGCGCCGATGGAGACGAGGTCTTCGATGTTGATGCCGGTGTTTTCAAACTTCCGGGCTATATAGACAACCAGCCGCAGATTGCGCTCGATCAGCATCGCGCGGATCGCCGCATCTCCCGACGGTAATTTTTCCAGCAAATATTCCTCTTCTTCTCTCGTCAAGGGCGGCGGCAGCGCCTCGCTTCCGCCTATGTAATAGATTTCCTCGCCTTTGAGGCCCAAAAACATCAGAATCCGGTAGTACGCGAGCTGCAGCAGCAATTTCCACTTTACGAGCATGATAGCTTCCTCCTAGTCATTTCGTGAGCGATTTGAATGGCGTCAGTGCGTCAAGGGGCGAATCAGCCCGCCGTGATCAAGGTCGGATGAATGATCGCCTGATAGGAACCGTCGCTGCACAGCTTGCCGCCGTCAAGCCCAACCAGCACCTTCGAGGCTTCGATCTGTTTGTCATTGTGCGTAATCACCACCTTATCCGGCTTGATCGCCAGCATGAATTGGGTGCTGCGGTTCACCCCGCGGTAAGGAACGAGCCGCAAGCGGTCCTGCCAAGCGAACGTGTCGTCGGTGCCGATGCCGCTGATGATCTGATCGACGTCGGCCGAACGAATGCGGGCCAGCCACGCCTCGGGCAGCGCTTCGCCCCATTGCGCCGCTTCCATCACCATCACCGGCGTGCGCGTCAGCGGATCGTACAGCTGGTTGCCGGTATCGATCAACCCTTGGCAGGATGCGCGGAAATCGCCGATCTGAATGCACACCTCGGCCAGCAAAGCCGTAAATTCCTCGCGCCGCTTGGCGCTTTGCAGAGAGGTCCGCAGCCACCAGATGACGACAGCAGCTGCTGCCAACACGAACACCAGACCGATTTGCAGCTGAAACACCGCTCCGCCGGCGTGCGTGAACAAGATGCCGTTCAAGACGTCCGAGGAAGAGGCCAGCACATAATGGAGACCGAAAATCCCGCCGGCTACGGCAAAATTGACCATGAGAAACGCGCCGAGATTGCGCACGAAATTTTGCAAGCCGCCAAAACCGAAAGCAGTCATAATCATTCCCGCGCAAAATATACATTTCACAGAAAATGTATACAGCACCGACAGCGCCGGAACGAACATCAACACGACATACGAAGCGCCAATCGCCGCCGACAAAGCCAATCGCCACCAAACGACCGGCAGCTTGCGCGTTTTCGCCGTCACGATCAAGATCGCCGTGTCCATTACAAAGTTCAACAGGAAAATGAGATCCGCATAAACAACCACCTCTCGCTCACCTCCCGCCGGTTCGAAACCAGTATATAAGAATCTTATTTCAAAGTCTGTCTAAACTTGCCAGGCCCTCGGCACTTTTTTTGTCATTTGCTGCTGAGGCGTCTGGACCCGCGCCACCACGGGCGCAAACAGCAAAAAACCGAAGTCTCGCACGCAGCGAGCTTCGGTTTATCTTGGAAAATTTGTTGTTATTTGTCGGTATTGCGGCCGCGATTGCGGAGAAACGTCGGAATGTCGAGCTGATCGCTGGACGGCTGGCTGCCGAACGGGCGCAAGTTGCCTGTCCGGTTGTCGGAATAGCTCTCCGGCTGTCCCGACGAAGGGCGTTTCGCCGGCTGCTGGGTCGGCACCTGCTTGTGCTCGAAGCCGGTGGCGATGACCGTCACCAAAATTTCGTCCTTCAAGCGGTCGTCGATCACCGCGCCGAAAATCATGTTGACCTCAACGTCGGAAGCCGAAGCCACGATGTCGGCCGCTTCGTTCACCTCATACAAACTGAGGTTCATGCCGCCGGTGATGTTCATCAGTACGCCGCGCGCTCCTTCGATCGACGTTTCCAGCAATGGGCTGGAGATCGCTTTCTTTGCCGCTTCCGCCGCGCGATTCTCGCCGGTAGCGACGCCGATGCCCATCAGCGCCGAACCGCGTTCGGTCATGATCGTTTTGACGTCGGCAAAGTCGAGGTTGATCAGGCCCGGTACGGCGATCAAGTCGGAAATGCCTTGCACGCCTTGCCGCAGCACGTTATCCGCTTCGCGGAACGCTTCGAGCATCGGCGTCTTCTTGTCGACGATTTCAAGCAGCCGGTCGTTCGGGATAATGATCAGCGTGTCGACCTTTTCCTTGAGCGCGGCAATGCCCTGCTCGGCTTGCATTGAGCGCTTGCGGCCCTCGAACGTAAATGGACGCGTCACCACGCCAACCGTCAGCGCGCCGACTTCCTTGGCGATTTCGGCGATGACCGGCGCTGCGCCCGTACCGGTGCCGCCACCCATGCCGGCCGTTACGAACACCATGTCCGCGCCGCGCAGCGTGTTCAAAATCGCTTCCCGCGATTCCTCAGCCGCTTTTTTGCCGACCTCCGGGTTCGCTCCCGCGCCCAAACCGCGCGTCAGCTTGTCGCCGATTTGCAGCTTGTGCTCGGATTTGGCCAGATGCAACGCTTGGGCATCCGTATTGACGGTAATGAACTCGACTCCCTTGACGCCGTTCTCAATCATCCGGTTTACGGCATTGCTGCCGCCGCCGCCGACGCCGATGACTTTGATTTGTGCCAATTGGTCCATGTCCATATCAAATTCAAACATGTAGTTGTTATCCCCCTAACTATCATTCGCAGCTTGTTTGATCCTGCGTTGATCCTCAAGCCTGAACGGCTTAAATAAATTCGCTGAAAAAGTTTTTGAGCCTCTCCAGCCAACCTGTTTTATTGCTGCCGCCGGAGGTTTTTTTACTTGAGGATTTGACCGCCGTTTTCTTGGCGAAGCCTGCGCCGTTCGGGCGGGCTTTTAAATATTTGGACACGAACTGGATAATGCCCACGCCGTTCGTATAAGACGGGTCGCGGACGCCGATGAAATCCGGTACGGCAATGCGCACGGACGTCGCCAGCTCTTCCTGGGCCACCGCCAGCACGCCCGGCATCATCACCGTGCCGCCAGCCAGCACATAACCTCCGCTCAGATCGCCGTAGCCCAAGCGATGCACCTCGCTGCGAATCAGCTGGAAGATTTCCTGCACGCGCGGCTCGACGATGTTCGCCAGATCCACCTGCGAAAATTCCTTGTCAACGTTGCTGCCGATGCGCGTCACCTTGAACACCTGATCGGCCGCCGCATCCTGAATCGAAGCGCAGCCGAACTTGAGCTTGATTCTTTCGGCAATCTCCATCTGCGTGCGCAGTCCGATCGCAATATCGTTGCTGATGTATTCGCCGCCGATCGGAATCGTCGAAGTCGCGACCATGTTGCCTTGCTCGAATACGGCCAGCGTCGTCGCGCCGGCGCCGATGTCGACCAGCACGGTTCCGATCATCTTCTCGTCCTTGGACAACACCAGTTGGCCTGCCGCAAGCGACATCAAAATCAGGCCCGCCACCTTTAGTTCGGATTTTTCCACAACCCGCAGCAAATTATGTATGCCTGTCTTGGCCCCGGTAATAATCGTCGCTTCCACTTCCAGACGCACGCCGATCATCCCGCGCGGGTCGTTAATGCCTTCTTGTCCGTCCACCAGATACTGCTTCGGCACAACGCCGATAATTTCGCGTTCCGGGGGCAGCGCAATTACGCGAGCCGCCTGAATGACGCGGTCGATATCCTCTTCGCCGATTTCCCGATCCTCGTTCGAGACGGCCACGACGCCATGGCTCGATTGCAGCGCGATGTGATTGCCGGAAATGCCGACAAACACTTCGGAAATTTGTACGCCTACCATCCGTTCCGCGTGATCGACCGCGCTGCGGATAGAGTTCACCGTCTGGTCAATGTCCACGATCGCGCCTTTGCGAATGCCTTCAGAGTCGGCAGATCCTACTCCAATTATATTAATGGTTCCGTTGACAACTTCCCCAATAATAGCACGAACCTTGGATGTACCGATGTCCAAACTAACAATGATGTCATTGTTGCTCAAGCCCTTGGCACCTCCTGTAAATTGGTAAAAATTTGAGTTGTCCACACATACCCTTGTACATATTCAACACAATAGCCACATTCCCTCTTTTTTCTACAATTTTTTTATGCGTAAAAATCGATGCATTGGTGCGTCTATGTGCAAAAGAGGCTCAAAATAACCATAAAACCAATTTTAACATTAATTCTATCGGTTGAGTAGTCCATTTTGCTTTTTTGTAAACCCGACCCGCGTTTATTCCCTGGCCTCATCGGCCGGCGTCTCTGTGGAGGCCGTCTTGCCGGCAGTTTTCACTGATTCCGCCGGCTTGTTCGTCGCCTTGGCTCCCTCCTTCGCGGCACTGCCGCCGGTTCCTTGGCCCGAGGCCGCTCCGTCGCCATCCTGGGCCGCTTCATCGCTCGCTTCGAACGGAGCGTGATTGTCGACTTCCAGCATTTTGATGACGCCCCCGTCTACATGATTCTCCTGCAAGCTGGCAATATACGCCGGCAGGTTATCGATTTTGTCCGGCAGGTAGGCGATCGTCGTGTACACCTCGTATTGCGAGCGCGTGTACATTTTGATCTTGTCGGGATACGATTCGGAAGGATCGGGTGTGATCTCCGAAATATCGGCCAGCGCGCCGGCCGGCAGCTCGCCAAGCACCTGGCACAAAGCCGCTTTGTTCGGGTCGCTGTCCAACCAGCCGGTGAGAATCGGCTTGTCCAGCGGGAAATCGCCCGCCGGCAACTCGACGACGGCTCCGTCGGCGAGCACGGCTTCGGTGGCGCCCGCCGGCGTCAGCTGAAACGCCACCTTCGGATATTCCTTGACCTGGATATGCACCTGGCCGGGAAAATGCTTCGTGACCTCGGCGCTCTGCACCATTTTCAGCGACTTCACCCGCCCGGCGATATCCGCGTTGCCAACGGCGAAAAACCGATCGCCCTCCTTCAACCCCGCCGCCTGCCGAATCGCCCCCGCGTCCAGCAGCTCATTGCCCTCGACCTCAATGACGCTGATCCGGCTTAACGACGATTGGAAAAACAAAATGACCAGCAGCGTGATAAAAAACAGGAACAAAAAAGCCAGCAGCTTGCGGCTCGCGCGCGCGCGCGGCTTCGGCTTCGGCAAAGCCGGCATTTTCAAATCTTCGGGCATGGGGGGATCACCTCAAAGTTTGTGAAGGATTAGCAAGCGTGGTTACACGCTTGCTCTGAACAAACTACTTCGGAAGCATACACTTTTTTTTGATAGAAAAATGACTTCGGAAGCATACGCTCTCTATATACGCCAAATACACGTTTACTGCAAACCTGTCGCACAAGTTACCTATGCGCAGAGAAACACCTCGGCGAGCTGCGGCACAGTTGGCCAGAGAAGCGATCCCGGCAACGGGCAGAGATCGGACACCGTGACAAGCGCACGCGATCCCGCAACGCAAGCGTGCTTGCGCATAGGCTGGGTTTGTGAAAGTTTAGCAGGAGTTTTTTCATTAGAAAATGCTTCGCAAGAACTATTTTACACGTCAAAATCGCTTGCATATTTAGACCTATATAATGGAAGAAAAATATCGAAAAGTCCCGAAAAAATCGTGACGCGGTCACTGGCCGGCAGCTTGCGGGCAAAGGCTTGTCCCCGGAGTCAACAGCTGGCAGCCGGTTCGCATAGCCGCCTCGCAGCGGAACATCTCCACCTTCAAGTGCCGGCACAACCGGCTGGCGGGCTTGTCCAAGCCCCTGCGGACATCAAACAAACTTATGCCCACAGATGAAGTTTATTGCTGCAAAACCCGGCATCCCCTCCTGCAAGCAGGAAGGGAAAGCGGGACTTCCTCAAAGGTCGTTACTCGCTGGGAACGGGCAACTGCCGATGCACCGAAGCGCCAAGCCGGCTTAACATCATCTCGATTCGATCATAACCGCGATCGATATGATGAATCTGCTGGACGATCGTCGTGCCGTGCGCAGCCAAACCGGCGATCACCAGGGCCGCTCCGGCCCGCAGGTCGGTCGCTTCCACGGTCGCTCCGTACAGCCGGGGAACGCCGCGAATGAAAGCGGAGCTTAAATCGACGCGAATATCGGCCCCCATGCGGGAAAGCTCGTCGACATGCTTGAACCGGCCTTCGAAGATCGTTTCTTTCATCACGCTCAGGCCGTCGGCCAGCGACAACAACACCATCACCTGCGACTGCAGATCGGTTGGAAACGCCGGATGCGGCGAGGTGACGATCCGTTCCACCGCTTTGGGGCGCGAAGAACAGCTCACATGTATTATATCACCGTCCGTTACGATTTGAACACCTGCGCGTTTGAGCACATGGATGACCGAGGTCAGGTGGGCGGGATTAACCCGCTCCAAGGTCACATTGCCCCGGGTTGCGGCGGCAGCGACGAGGAACGTGCCGGCGACGATGCGGTCGGGAATGATCCGGTACGCGCCGGGGGTCAGCTCCTTCACGCCGCGAATTGTGATCGTGTCCGTGCCGGCGCCGATAATGTCCGCGCCCATGGCGTTGAGGAAGTTTTGCAAATCCTGGATTTCCGGCTCGCGAGCCGCATTGTAGATGGTGGTGATGCCTTCGGCGCGCACGGCGGCCATCATGATGTTTTCCGTAGCGCCTACACTGGGAAAATCAAGCACGATTTCCGCGCCTTGCAGCGCGTCAGCGGTACAAACGATTTGATTGGCGGACTCTTCAATCTGAGCCCCGAGAGCTTGAAGTCCTTTCAGGTGCAGGTCGATTTTGCGTTCGCCGATCGCGCAGCCGCCCGGCTGGTAGACGGTTACGCTGCCGAATCTGGCAAGGAGCGGGCCCATCAGAAAGATCGAGGAGCGCATTTGCCCCATCAATTCTTCCGGGATATGAGAGGAATGAGCTGTGGATGTTTGCAGGGTCACTGTGTCATTGACCTGTTCGGCGCGGCAGCCGAGTGCGCGGAGAATCCGCAACATCGTCTCGATGTCGAGCAGATTGGGGACATTGTGCAAAGTATGCGTGCCGCTGGCCAGGATGCAAGCTGCCAAGATCGGTAATGCGGCGTTTTTTGCGCCGTGTATCTGGATGGCTCCCGTAAGAGGTTTTCCACCTTCGATAACCAGCTTCTCCAAAGTTCCACCTCCGATTTACCTCTCACCCACCACCAATACCTCCGGCACCAGCGAAACGCCGTACTTGTCGCGTACGATGTGCTGGACCTCTGCGATGAGGGTGAGAACGTCCACGGCTGTAGCGTTCCCGGTATTCACGATGAAATTGGCGTGCAGCGCGGAGATCTCCGCGCCGCCGACGCGCTTGCCCTTCAGACCCGCCTCCTCGATCAGCTTGGCGGCAAAGCCGCCCTGCGGATTGCGAAAGACGCTGCCGGCGCAAGCCAGCTGCAGCGGCTGCGTGCGCAGCCGGCGGTCGCGGTAAGCGGCCATCGCCCCGGCGATTTCCTTGCGGTCGCCTTCCGCAAGCTCGAACACCGCCTCGGTGACGATGCCCGGCAGCGTATGCAGCACCGAATGGCGGTATGCATAGCGCAGATCGTCTGTCTGCATCGTGACGATTTCCCCGGAATCGAGAATCACTTCAGCCTGCTTGAGTATGCGTGACACGTCAGAGCCATGGGCCCCCGCATTCATGTAGACGGCGCCTCCCACGGAGCCGGGAATGCCTCCCGCGAACTCCAAGCCGGTCAAACCTGCCTTGGCGGCCAGCACGGACAGCTTGATGAACGAATACGAAGCGCCGGCGTATGCCGTGGAGCCTTCAAAGCGCAACGTCTCCAGCGTATCGCCCAGCTTGATGACCGCTCCGCGAATCCCCTTGTCGGCGACGAGCAGATTCGAGCCGCGTCCGATGACGGTCCACGGCACATTGTGCCGGGCGAGGATGCGAATCGCCGCCGCAATCGCCGCCTTGCTGTCGGGAATGATCATCAGGTCGGCGGGACCTCCGATTTTCCACGTCGTATAAGGGGCCAGCTTTTCGTTCGATCGGATCTCTCCGATCTGTGCCGCTTGTAAGTCAGATATGAGCTGCTGCATGGGAACCTCCTTCACAGAACTTGAGGCGGACCGTTCTCCGGCGGGCGCAGGGCCTGCGCGCTTTCGGGAAAGGGTCCGGCGTGCGGCTTGGGCCGAAGGGCCGGCTGCCGGCGGTCGCCGCCGCACGTTGCCTTGGGTGTCTGTCACGGTTATAGTGTAGTTTATGTAAAATCGGAAAGAGTGTGACTGATGCCCGCCCGCTTTTGTCGGCCGCTCAGGCGTTCAGGCGGTGTTGTTCGATCAGGCCGACGATGGCCGAGGTCGCATCGACGGCAAGCTGCGCGCTCATCGCCGTCCGGTATTGGTCGCGGGCAGCGTACAGCGCTTCGATCCGTTCGGCGAGCGCGCCGCCCCCAAGCGCCTCTTCCTCCAGCACGTCGGCGTAGCCGGCTTTGGCGAACGAACGGGCGTTGAGAATCTGGTCCCCGCGGCTTGCCGCCAGCGTCAGCGGAATGAGCAGCATCGGCTTTTGCAGGGCGAGAAATTCAAAGATCGACGTCGCTCCGGCGCGGGAGACGACCAGTTCCGACATCGCCAGCAGATCGGCCAGCTCGTCGGAGACGTATTCGAACTGCTTGTAGCCGCGTACGGCGTGCGCTGCGGAGACGTTGCCCTTGCCGCACAAATGGACAATCTGGAATTGTTCCAGCAGCCGGGGCAAATCCCCGCGCAACGCCTGATTGATCGCCTGTGAGCCAAGGCTGCCGCCCATAACCAGCACAACCGGCTTGCCGCTGTGGAAATCGCACAGCGCCCGGCCTCGGCTGACGCTGCCGTCCATCAGCCGGTCGCGAATCGGCAATCCGGTGAGCACGGCTTTATGGCCCTGCACATGGGCCAGCGATTCAGGGAACGTCACGCACACCTTGGTCGCCAGCGGAATCGACAGGCGGTTCGCCAGCCCCGGCGTAATGTCCGATTCGTGAATGATGACGGGAATGCGGTTCAACTTGCTGCTGCACACGACCGGGACGGAAACGAACCCGCCTTTCGAAAAGACGATGGCGGGCTTGAGGCGGCGCAGCAGGCGATACGATTCGTAGACCCCTTTCAGCACGCGAAACGGGTCCTTGAAGTTTTTCAGATCGAAATAACGGCGGAGCTTGCCGGACGAAATCGGATAAAACGGAATATTTTCGCGCTCGATGATCTCCTTTTCGATCCCGGCGGCCGAGCCGATGTAGCGGATGTCCCAGCCTTCGCCCCGCAACTTGGCGATCAGCGCCAGATTGGGCGTCACATGACCGGCCGTGCCGCCCCCGGTAAAGACGATCGTTTTCATGCCTGTTCACCTCGAATAGCGGGATATGTTCAATAAAAGTCCAATCGATGTCAGCATCAGCGTCAGCGACGAGCCGCCGGCGCTGATCAGCGGCAGCGTAATCCCCGTCACCGGGAACATCCCGATCACCACGCCGATGTTGATGATCACCTGCACGGCGATCATGCCGATGATGCCGACGGCGATCAGGCTGCCAAACGTGTCGGGAGCGGTAATCGCCACGCGCATGCCGCGCCAGACGAGAATCGTAAACAGCAGCAGTACGAGCGCGCCGCCGATAAAACCCAGCTCTTCGGCAATAATCGAGAAAATAAAATCGGTTTGCGGCTCGGGCAAATAGCTGTACTTCTGCCGGCTCATGCCCAGGCCCAGGCCGACCAGACCGCCGGGACCGATCGCATACAGCGACTGGATCGCCTGATAACCCGCGCCAAGCGGGTCCTTCCACGGATCGAGGAAGGCGGTAATCCGCTGCAGCCGGTAAGGCGCGGCAATGATCAGGCCGACGAAGCCGGCGACGCCGACCAGGCCCAGATAGCTCAAATGCAAGAGGCGTGCGCCCGACGTGTAGATGATCAGCAGCGAAGCGCCGACGAGCACCGCCCCCGTGCCGAGGTCCGGCTGGAGCATGATCAGGCCGAAGGCCAGTCCCATGATGCCAAGCGGCGGCAGCAGGCCGCGGGTGAACAGCGTAATTTTGCTTTGCTGTTCGGACAACATTTTGGCCAGAAACAAAATCATCCCGATCTTCATGAACTCCGACGGCTGAATGCCAAACGAGCCGATGCCCAGCCAGCTGCGGGCTCCCCCGCGGACGACGCCGATGCCCGGGATCAGCACGATAACGAGCAGGCCGAAGCAGACGAACAGGCCGATGCGGGCATGCTTTTTCCAAACCGTATAATCGACATTCATCATAAAAAACATCGCGATAATGCCCAGCGCAGCAAACAGCAGCTGCCGCTTCAAGTAATACAAGGAATCTCCGAACTCATGGAAAGCGAGCACGGCGCTGGCGCTATACACCATAATAACCCCGATCGTTAAAAGCAACAAGGTGGAGACGATGATCCAAATGTCCGGCGCGGACCGCGCTTTACCCATAACCGACACCTCTTGACGTAAAGTGTTGTGGGCGCCGTCCCGACAGCTTGGATGACACCCTACTTAAAGGTTATGCACGGACTCTTTAAACATGCGTCCCCTGATCTCATAGGAGGGAAACATGTCCCAACTGGCACAGGCCGGCGACAGCAGCACGATATCGCCCGCTTCGCTGATCGCGTGGGCCAGCCGCACGGCCTGGGATACCGCGTCCGCAGCATCCTTAGCAGTATCGACGGTTTTGACGGAAGTCATCCCCGCCAGCTCGGCGACGCGATTGATTTTGTGGCGCGTTTCGCCCAAGGTGACCAGCCCTTTCACCCGCTCGCGGAACAGCGGTAGCAGCTCCATGTAATCGGAGCCGCGGTCGAGCCCGCCGGCGATCAGCACGATGCGCTGGTCGAACGCTTCGATCGACTTGATCGCAGCCGCCGGATTCGTCGCCTTCGAATTGTTGTAAAAGGTGACGCCGCCAAGCTCGCGCACGAACTCCAGCCGGTGCTCCACACCGCGGAAAGTGCGCAGCACGCCGGCAATCGCCTGCGGCGACACGCCGGCCGTCAAGGCGGCGGCAGCGGCAGCCAGCGCGTTTTCGACGTTGTAGCTGCCGGGAATGCCCATCTCGGACGCCGGAAAAATCGGATGGAGCGCCCCCTCGCGGTCGCGGTAGACCAGCGTTTGCGTGGCCGCTTCCAGATAGACGCCGTACGGCAGCGCTTCGCGCATCGAAAACGGCAGCACCTGGGCTTTGAGCTGCGGCACAAGCGCCCGGCAAGCCGCGTCGTCCCAATTGACAATCGCCGTATCCTGCTCCTGCTGGTTGGCAAACAGCTTGGCCTTGGAGCCGATGTAGTCGTCCATCGTGCCATGGTAGTCCAGATGCGTTTCATAGACGTTCAACAGCAGCGCGATGCGCGGCCGGAACGTTTCCGTGCCCTTGAGCTGGAAGCTGCTGAGCTCGACGACCATCCAGTCGCCGGCGGCGGCTTCCTGCGCCGCTTCGGTCAAGGCGCGGCCGATATTGCCGGCGACGATCGGCGACAAGCCGCCGGCATCCAGCATCTGGCCGATCAACGTCGTTGTTGTCGTCTTGCCGTTGGAGCCGGTAATGCCGATCATCGGCGCCGCACAAAAGCGGTAAGCGACCTCGACTTCGGTCACGACGGGGATGCCCAGCGCTTCCGCCTGGCGAATCGGCTCCACCTTGTAGGGGATGCCGGGATTTTTCACCACCAGCGCCACGCCCGGATGGACGAGCGAGTCGGGGTGATGTCCGCAAACAACAGAAATACCCAGAGCCTCCAGTTCGTCGGCTTCAGGGCATGCGTTGCGCTCCTTTTTATCGTTGACGGTGACGATTGCTCCCCACTCGTGAAACAGCTTGGCGCTCGCGACACCGCTGCGGGCCAAGCCGAGAATGACCACTTCCTGTCCACGATACTCTCGCGGGTCCTTCATCCTCTACAACACCTCATTCATGTATAATCCAAGCGCCGCCAGCACCAGCCCCACCGCCCAGAACGTAATGACGACGCGCCATTCCGACCAGCCGACCAGCTCGAAATGGTGGTGGATCGGGCTCATCTTGAACACGCGCTTGCCGCGGGTTTTAAACGACACAACCTGGATGACGACAGACAAAATTTCGATCAAAAAGACGCCGCCGATCACTGCCAGCAGCAGCTCGGCTTTGGTGAGAATCGCCACGGCGACCAGCCCGCCGCCGATGCCCAGCGACCCGGTGTCGCCCATGAACACTTTGGCCGGGTGGGCGTTGAACACGAGGAACCCGAGCACCGCGCCAACCATCGCCGCCGAGAAAATCGCCGCCGTCGGCTGCGTATTGTTCATCGCGATCACCGTATACGCGCCAAACGCGATTGCGCTCGTACCGGCCAGAAGGCCATCGAGGCCATCGGTGAAGTTGACGGCGTTGGACGCGCCGAGCATCAGAATCGCCATCACTGGAAAATACAGCCAGCCGAGATTGAATTTGAAATCGACGAACGGCAGGAACAGCTCGGTGCTGTGCCCTTCCCGCACGAGCAGGAAGCAGACGACCGCGGAGACGATCAGTTGGCCGAGCAGCTTTTGCTTGGCGGTCAAGCCAAGCGAGCGCTTGAAGACGATTTTGATGTAATCGTCGAGAAAGCCGACCAGCCCGTAGCCAAGCGAGGCGATCAGCAAAATGAGCAGATCGGTGTTTTTGTCGGCAAACCGCAAAGCGGCGAGCGCCAGCGCCAGCAAAATGATCGTGCCGCCCATCGTTGGCGTGCCCTGCTTTTTCAAATGGCCCTGCGGACCGTCGGTGCGGATCTGCTGGCCGAACTTCATCCGCCGCAACAGCGGAATGAACAGCGGCCCCATGATCAGCGCCAACACAAACGCTACGCCCATAGTAAATAAAATTGCGTTTTCCACCTGATTTCCTCCTGCCCGCATGTCGCCGGGTTACATTGATCTTGCGCCGGCCCTATGGCCGGCTCGCCGGGTCTTGTGCCGCTAACAGCCAGCCCGCACGCAGCCGCACGCGCGCTAACGCAGCAGCGCCTGCACAACTTCTTCAAGCCGCATGCCGCGCGAGCCCTTGACGAGCACGAGGTCGTCGGGGCCTGCGAGCGCGGCCAGCGCGGCGGCGAGGCGCTGCTTGTCGTCGAAGGCGCGCACGCGCTCCGGCGCGTAAGCCGGGGCGGCCGCTTCGGCGATCAGCGCGCCGAGCCGCCCGAACGTGAAGACGTAATCGACGCGATCCGGCGCCAGGCTGGCGCCGATCTCGCGATGAAATACGTCTTCCTGATCGCCGAGCTCGAGCATGTCGCCGAGCACGACGAATTTGCGGCCGTAGCCGGTCAGCTGCCCGGCCAGCGCCAGTGCAGCCCGCATCGACGCCGGGCTGGCGTTGTACGCATCGCTGAGCACGGTCAGGCCCGACGGGGCCGTCAGCTTTTCGATGCGCATGCTCGTCATCTGCAGGGCGCGCAGCCCTGCAGCAGCTGCCTCTGGCGGCACGCCGCAGGCGGCGGCGACGGCAAGCGCCGCCAGCGCGTTGACGACGTTGTGCTCGCCCAGCAGCGGAATATACACATCCGGGTATGCCGGCAAATTTACGGCAAAAAACGTGCCTGCGGCGTCCATCTCGATCCGCGTCGGATACAGATCGTTGTCCGTGCCGCGCCCGAAGCGCAACCGCCGAAGCCCCCGCGGCAACTCGCGCTCGGCGAGCGCGCCTTCGATCAGCGGCTCGTCGCCGTTATAAATAAACAGCGCTCCGTCCGGCAGACCGGCGGCGATTTCCACCTTGGCGCGGGCGATGCCTTCGCGCGAACCGAGCTGCAGCAGGTGCGATTCGCCGATCATCGTAATGATCGCGATGTCCGGCAGCGCGATGCGGGAAAGCAGCTCGATTTCTCCGTAGCCGCTCATGCCCATCTCCACGACGGCAACTTCGGTCGTCTCCGCCAATTGCAGCAAGGTTAGCGGCAAGCCGATATGGTTGTTGAGGTTGCCCTTCGTCTTGTGCACGCGGAACGTGCCGGACAACGCAGCGGCGACGAGGTCCTTCGTCGTCGTCTTGCCATTGCTGCCGGTGATGCCGATCAGCTTCACCGGCAGCTGCCGCCGGTACGCGCGGGCCAACTGCTGCAGCGCAGCGAGCGTGTCGCGCACGCGAATGAGCGGCAGCCCTTCCGGCGGGCAGGGCCGGTCGTCCTGCCATAGCGCTGCCGCCGCCCCGCGGGCTGCCGCATCGGCGGCATAGGCGTGGCCGTCGAACGTCTCGCCGACGAGCGGCACGAACAGGCTGCCGGCGGCAATCGTCCGCGTATCGGTCGACACGCCGGCAATCGTCACGGCCGCCTCCAGGCTTGCGCCGGCGCCAACCGCCTCCTCGCCCAGCATCGTGCGAAGTTCCTGCAAAGAACGGCTGATCATCGTTTCGCTCCTTCTATCGCGGCTTTGGCAACCAGACGGTCGTCATAGTCATGTTTGACCTTGCCGATAATTTGATACGTTTCGTGGCCCTTGCCGGCAATCAGCACGACATCTTGCGGCCCGGCCATCTCCAGCGCCTTGCGGATCGCCGCCGTGCGGTCGACGATCAGCTCATAACGATCGGGAGACAATCCTGTCTCGACGATGCCCGGGACAATATCCTGCAAAATCGCCGCCGGGTTCTCGGTGCGCGGATTATCCGACGTCACGAACAAGTAGTCGCTGTACTTCGCCGTCACCTTGCCCATCAAGGGCCGCTTCGTGCGGTCGCGATCGCCGCCGCAGCCAAACACCGTGTACACGCGGCCCTCGGCAAACTCGCGAATCGTCGTCAGCGCATTCTCCAAACCGTCCGGCGTATGCGCGTAATCGACCAGCACCAGATAAGGCTGGCCCGCATCGACCACCTCCATCCGTCCGTTCACGACAGTCACACCTTCCAGACTATGCCGGATGCGTTCAAGCGGAACGCCTTCGGCCAAAGTTGAGGCAATCGCCCCCAAAGCGTTATATACGTTGAACTTGCCGACCAGCCGCATCGAAAACTCCGCTTCGCCGGCAAACGTCACAACGCGAAAGCGCGTGCCCTGCGCGGTAATGCGAATATCGGTGGCGCGCACATCGCATGCGTTGTAAATGCCATAGGTGATCACCTGCGCCGCGGTCACGCGGGCATACGTCTCCGACGCCGGATCGTCGGCATTCAGCACGGCGTATTGCCGCTTGGCCGGATCAGCGTGAAAATCGTTGCCAAGGCGCGAGAACAACAGCCCTTTCGCCGCCCGATAGTTTTCCATCGTGCCGTGGTAATCGAGATGGTCCTGGGTCAAATTGGTAAAGATTCCCGTGCGGAAATGCACGCCTTTCACCCGCCCCAGCTCCAGCGCATGGCTCGATACTTCCATGATGCAATATTCGGCGCCAACGTCGCGCATCTCACGCAGATGACGCTGCAAATCGAGCGCTTCCAGCGTCGTGCGTTCCATCTCCGTGTAGACATCGCCGATCTTCATCTGGATCGTGCCCATCAGACCGGTGCGGAAGCCCTGGTCGCTTAAGATTTTTTCAATCAAATACGTCGAGGTCGTTTTCCCGTTCGTGCCCGTTACCCCGATCATCTTCATCTCCTGGCCCGGGTAGCCGTAAAAATGTGCGGCAAGCGCCGCCATCGCATAACGCGCATCCTTGACGACGAACTGCGGCACGTCGAGCGCCAGCACCCGTTCGGTGACCAGCGCCGCCGCTCCCGCCTCGACCGCCTTCGGCGCGAAGTCGTGGCCGTCGGCGACCAGCCCGGGAATGCAAAGAAACAGATCGCCCGGTCGAACCAGGCGGGAGTCGAATTGAATCCCCGTCACCTCCGTGCCGCTATCGCCGTGAATGCGCCCGACCAGCAAAGCGGAGGCAAGCTCCTGCAGCTTCATGAACATTCCCCCTTGTGTGAAAATCGGCAAAAGCCCAATTGTGTCTATTATGGACAATTTTATGCGCGGAGAAAAGCAAAACATGTCTTAAGCTTTACTATTTTTTGCTTATTGCCCTTCCGGCGGCTCTGTATCCGACAAAAAGATGCGAATCGTCGACCCGCGGTCGACCCGCGTGCCCGGCTTCGGCGCCTGGCTGATCACGTATTTGCCGTTGCCCGACTTGGCCAGATTGAAGTTCATGTTCAAATCCTCGTAGATGTCCTCCACCGTTGCGCCGACGAGATTCGGCACCTCAACGATCGGCGTCTCGCCATAGCGGTAGTCGCGCTCCAACTGGTCCTTGCTCGGCTCGACCTTCATGTAGCGCAACGCGTCGGCCATGATGTTTTTGACCAGCGGCGCAGCGATCAGCCCGCCGAACTGCAAGCCCTTCGGATCGTCGACGGCAGCGTATACGACCAGCTTCGGATGGTCGGCCGGCGCGAAGCCGATGAACGAGACGATATGCTCGTCGGCCGAATAGCGGCCGTTGATCACCTTCTGCGCCGTGCCGGTTTTGCCGCCGACGCGGTAGCCGTCGATAAAGGCGTTGCGCCCGGTCCCTTTGGCGACGACGCTTTCCAGCGTTTCGCGCACCTGCTGCGAGGTCGCTTCGGAAATCACGTTGCGCACCAGTTCCGGCTGCACGGTGTTGATGATTTCGCCCGTATCGGGCTTCGAAAACGCCCTGGCCACGTGCGGCTTGAACAGCTTGCCGCCGTTGACGGCCGCCGAGACGGCCGCGACCTGCTGAATCGGCGTCACCGACACCCCTTGGCCAAACGCAGTGGTTGCCAGCTCCACAGGACCGACGCGCGACGGCTTGAACATGATGCCGTTCTCTTCGCCGCCGAGATCGATGCCGGTTTTTTTGCCAAAGCCGAATTTATAAATATAGTCGAACAACGTATCTTTGCCGAGCCGCTGCCCGAGCACAACGAAACCGGGGTTGCACGAGTTTTCGACCACCTGCAGGAACGTTTCGCTGCCGTGGCCGCCGCGCTTCCAACAACGCAGCCGCGCGCCGCCAACTTCGATATAGCCGGGATCGAAAAACTGCTCGTTTTTCAGATCGACCTTTTTCTCTTCGAGCGCAGCGGCCAAGGTGATGATCTTGAACGTCGAACCGGGCTCGTAGGTCATCCAGATCGGCAGGTTGCGGTTGTACGTTTCGACCGGGTAGTTGCGGAAATTGCCCGGCTCGTAGGTCGGCCGGCTGCCCATCGCAAGAATTTCGCCGTTATTCGGGTCCATCGCAATCGCGATCACATCTTTGGCCTGATATTTGACCATCGCCTGATCCAGCTCGCGTTCGAGAATCGATTGAATATGGCTGTCGATCGTCAATTGCAGGTTCAACCCGTCCTTCGGCTCGACGTATTCGTCGGTCGTCCCCTTCATCTGCCGCCCGGCGGCGTCGGCCATGTAGGAAATGCTGCCCGGAATGCCCGTCAGCTCGCTGTTGTATTTCGACTCCACGCCGGTCAACCCCTGATTGTCGATGCCGGTAAAACCAAGCACATGCGCCGCCAGCGTGCCAAACGGATAATAGCGCTTATTGTCCTCCGAGACGACGATGCCAGGCAGATTAAGCGCCCGCACCTCCTGCGCCTTCTCGACCGTTACCTTGCGGCCGGCCGGCTGGATGCGGTTGATCCGTTCCTTTTTGGTAATTTGCTTGAAAATGTCGTCCTCCGCCGCTCCGAGCACAGCGGCCAGCTTGGCCGCTTCGGCGCGGGCATCGGTCAACTGCACGGGAATCGCCATGATCGACGGCGTGCTCACATTGTACGTCAGCGCCACGCCGCCCCGGTCGAGAATCTCCCCGCGCTTGGGCGCAAACGGGATGTCCCTCCTCCAGCTCGCTTCGGCCTTGCCGGCCAATTCGGGCCCGATCCATAGCTGCACATACGCCAGCCGCACGATCAGCGCCATAAAAATGAACGTCCCTATCATCAACGCAACAAACAATCTGCGACGAACGGTAACATTCGAAACCCGCATCGGCGTTTGTTCCCCCTTCCCCAACCAGTCAGTCAGTCAAAATCGTTCCTTCTCATGACTATTCGGGACAAACAGGGGATAGAACAAGCTTAGCTTGTCATTGCGTTTTTTTGCCGTTTGCGGTATCGCCGTTGTCTTTGCTTTTATCTTCTTTGCCGTTGTCTTTGCCGCTATCTTTAGCGTTATCCTTGCCGCCATCCTGCCCGGCATCGCCCGCGCCGTCTGCGGACGTACTCTCCACCGCTTCGCTGAGCGGATGCAGCTGCAACTGCACAACGCGGTCCGCGCCGTCGCCGGTTACGTTCATCTGTGTCACATAACCTTCGCCGCTGCTTTGGCACGCGACGCGCAGGAACGAACACACCTCCAGCGCATCGCGCAAGGACTTGCCGCTCATATTCGGCATATCCAGCGCCGACACGTCCTGCATCGCCGCATAAATATGCTGCGACGCCGTCACCTGCGCGCCCGGTTTCGGGAACTGGGCGACCACCCGCGGTCCCTTGCCGATAAAGTCGAGGTGCAAGTCGGCGACTTTGGCGATATTTTTCGCCTCATCCGTAGTCTTGCCGGCAAAATCGGGCACGGTCAGCTTGGCCGACGGCGCGCTCATCAACACGGTTTTCTGCTCGCTGGAGGGCACACCCATGTATTGCAGCGACTGGGTGACAATCTCCTTGAACGCCGGAGCGACGACATCGCTGCCCAGATGATAGTTGCCGCCGAGATCCGGCCGGTCGGCAATCAGCGTGACGAGAATGCGCGGATTTTCCGCCGGGGCGTAGCCGATAAACGAAACGACCCACTCGCCTTCGGCATAACCTTTTTTCGGATCGACGACGATGTTTGCCGTGCCGGTTTTGCCGGCGACGCGATAGCCCTCGATGTAAGCTTTTTTGCCAGTGCCGATCTCCTGGTCAGCGACAACCTGCTCCAGGTATTCCGTCACCTGCTTGGCCGTCGAGGCCGGTACGATCTGGCGTACGACCTGCGGGGCGAACGTCTGAACGACTTGTCCGGTTTTCGGATCGAGAATGTCCTTGACGACATGCGGCCACATCAGCTTGCCGCCGTTGGCGATCGCGGCATAAGCCGCCGTCTGCTGAATCGCCGTCACTACGACCTTGCCTTGCCCGTACGTGGCGGTAGCGTAATCGGCCGGGTATTTCATATCAATAATGCCGGGCACTTCGCCAGCGATGTCGATGTTCGTGTTGACGCCAAAGCCAAATTTGTCGATATAGCTGCGCAGCTTGTCATTGCCCAGCATTTCATAACCCAGCTTGACGAAAGCGACGTTGCTGGAGCGCTTGAGCCCTTCCAAAAACGTAATCCGGCCCCAACCTACATAGTTATGGTCATGCAGCGTGCGCCCCGGCACCTTGATCGAGCCGGATTGGTACGTGTCGTTGGGCTTGAACATATTTTCCTGTACGGCGCCCGTCAGCGTAACGATCTTGAACGTCGAGCCGGGTTCGTATTGCGACGCAACCGCACGATTGAGAAAACTGCCCTGATCGGCCGCATCCCAATACCGGTTTGGGTTAAATGTCGGCGTATTCGCCATGCCGAGCACTTCCATCGTCATCGGGTCGACGGCAATCGCCATCAGGCTTTTCGGATGCCACTGTTCATTGATTTTGTCCAAAGCGCTTTCGATATAAAACTGGATGTTCTTGTCGATGGTCAGCCGCACATTGTTGCCGTCTTGCGCCGGCACGAAATCGACCTTGGAATCCGGCAGTTCGACCCCTTTGGCGTCGGTTTCGTAATTCATTTTGCCGGGAACGCCCTTCAAATAGTCGTCGAGCCTCAGCTCAAGCCCCAGCGCCGGCTGGCCCTCCTTGTTGGAGTAGCCGAGCAGGTGCGAGGCCAACGTTTCGCCGGGATAATACCGTTTTTTGTCCTCGCTCAAAGCGATGCCGACATTGCCTTTGATTTTGTATTTGTCCTGGATATCGGCGATCAGCTCGCGAACCTTGTCCGCTTTGTCCTTGTCGATTTTCCAGCCTTCGTTGCGGATTTCCACATTGACGGCGAACCCGCCGTCGTCCTTCCGCTTGGTGGCCCGCTCGCGCAGCTTGGCGACCAGCTCCGCCCGGCTTGCGCCCGGCTCAAGCAAAATATCGCTCAACCCCTGAACGATCACTTCCGCGTTCTGATCCGCGTCGATGATTTTCGGATTCAGCGATACCGTATAGGCGGCTGCATCAACAGCCAGCACCTTGTCATTGCGGTCGACGATCGAGCCGCGTACGGGCGCCAGCACCTTGTCCGTCTCCCAGGCCTGCTCGGCCCGGTTCAGCAGCCACGACGCTTCGACGACTTGAATCCAGTAGATTTTGACAATGAGCACAACAAAAAGAAGGGTAAACATCCCTCCGATTAGCAGTGAACGAGCTTTAATTTTTTTTATCATCGGATGCCTGCCTGTCTAGCGGTTGATCGCAACTTTATCGTTTGCGGCGGCGGTTTTGTTTTTGCTGGAAGTTGTGGAGGACGCGCCTTGCTTGGCCGGCTCCTCGTCGGCGGGACCAAGCCCGAGCTCCGCTGCTTTTTGCTTGAGCGTTTCGGCGCTTTGCAGCTTCTCGACCTCTTGCTTAAGCGCACTGTTCTCCGCCTGAATCTGGCTGATTTCTTTTTGCATCTTTAAAATATTGGCGTTCATTTCGTAGATTTGCGCATAACGCCAGATGATCACCCCGGCGACGATGACGCAGAGCACCACGGTAAACAGGTAAAGCATTTTCTCCTGCACAGGCAGCGCTTTGCTGCGGTATACGACCTTCGTCGTCTCCTTGATTCTGACCTTCGGTTTCGTCTTCGGATCAAGCGCCAGATTGCCTTGGATGTAAGCGGGCATTCGTCAAATTCCTCCTTCGGATCATAGCTTTTCGGCGATGCGCAGCTTGGCGGAGCGGGAGCGTTGGTTCGCTTCCAGTTCCTCGCCGCCGGCTACGATCGGCTTGCGGTTGATGAGTTTCAAGCTGCCACGGCTGCCGCAAACACAAAGCGGAAAATCAGGCGGGCATGTGCATTTGGCGATATATTTGGCAAACGTCGTTTTACAGATACGGTCCTCCAGCGAGTGGAAGGTGATCACAGCGGCCCGGCCCCCGGGGGCGAGACAGCGGATCGCCTGCTCCAGCGCCGTTTCGAAAGCGCCCAGCTCGTCGTTGACCGCGATGCGCAATGCCTGAAAGCTGCGCTTGGCCGGATGTCCTCCCGTCCGGCGGGCGGCGGCGGGAATGCCTTCCTTGATCAGCTCGACCAGTTCGCCGGTCGTTTCGATCGGCTGCTTGGCCCGGGCCGCTGCAATGACGGCGGCGATGCGGCGGGAAAACTTTTCCTCCCCATATTCGTACAAAATGCGCGCGATGCGCTCGGCTGGCCATTCGTTGATGATCGTCTTGGCCGTCAGCTCCGTCGTACGATCCATCCGCATGTCGAGCTCGGCGTCCTGATGGTAGCTGAACCCGCGATCCGCTTCGTCGAGCTGCGGCGAAGACACGCCCAGATCAAACAAGATGCCGTCCACCTGCGGCCGACCGTCGCGGCAAGCGCGCGGAATGCCGGAGAGCACCTGCTCCAATTCGCGAAAATTGCTTTTGACTGTTTGCACGCGGTCGCCGTAAGGCGCCAGCGCCTGCCTGGCGCTGGCCAACGCCGTATCGTCCTGATCCAACGCGATCAAAAGCCCCTCGGCCCCAAGCTGCGAGGCGATCAGCGAGCTGTGGCCGGCGCCGCCCAGCGTGCAATCGACGTAAACGCCGTCCGGTTGTATATGCAGTCCATCGACAGATTCTTCCTTTAACACAGTAACATGATGAAACAACGCGCGGGTCCTCCCAAATCTTCATGAAAATGCCGCCGGTACAGCCGACGGATAAACGGTCTATAAGTCGAAGTTAAAATCCACAAGCTTTTCCGCAATCTCGTTAAACGACTGCTCGGATTCATTCGAATAGCCTTCCCAGACGCTTTTGCTCCAAATCTCGACGCGGCTTGAGACGCCGATGACCACGCAATCCTTTTCCAGCTTCGCATGCTCCACCAAATTGCCCGGGATATTCACCCTCCCCTGCTTGTCCAGATCGCATTCGGCTGCACCCGAGAAGAAAAACCGGGTGAACGCGCGTGCGTCCGATTTCATCAGCGGCAGCGCCTTCAGCTTCTGTTCCAGTATCTCCCATTCCTTGCGGGGATACACAAACAAACACTGATCGAGACCGCGTGTGATCACAAAAGCTTCGCCGAGCGCTTCACGAAATTTGGCCGGAATGATCAAGCGGCCTTTTTCGTCGATGCTATGCTGGTGTTCCCCCATAAACATAGCACCGCGCCCCCTTTCCCTCCACTTTGTGCCACTTTCCACCACTTTAGATAAAGGTAATTCGCCAAAATAAAAAGAAATCCTGCTAAGGCTCGCAGGATTTCTGAAAATTTTTTTCAATTCTCTTCGGATTGTTCGGATTTGACTGGCGATTCCGTTGGGGCAGGCGCCGCTTCGTCCGTTTGCGCCGTTTGCGCCGTTTGCACCAGCACGGCGTTCATCTGCTGATGCTGTCTGCGGACTTCGGCCAGCCGTCTGTTGCGGCGTTGGCGCATGTAATAAAGCGGGATCACGATGACGGCAGCCAGCGCCAGCACCGGCAATGCCGCGGCCAGCGCGACAAGCAGGCCTTGCAGCACCACGCCCAGCACGTTCAGGCTGGAGTTCCAGGCCCGGTTGACGCGCTCGCCCAGCGTCGTTTCGTTCGGGTCGGACAATAAGGGCTTTGAACTGTTTTGCTCGTAAAGCCGCAGTTCAATCGTCGAATACGCCACGTTCTGATCAAGATAGCGCATTCGTCCCTTCAATTGCTCAATCTCCTCCTGCACCCTGGCCAGCTCGTTGGAAAACGCCAGCAGGTCGTCGGTTTTCGTCGCTTTCTCCATAAACGAAAGCAGCCGCGTTTCCACCGCTTGCTTGGCTTTCAGCCGGGACTCCAGATCGACGTATTCCTCGGTGACGTCTTGCCCGTTCACACTGCGTTTGAGCGCCGGGCTGATTTTCGCCAGGCCGTCCAGCAGCGATACGAAGCCGTTTGCCGCGACCTTGATCGTATAATTGCCGCTGCGCTCCTTGGACTCCACGCTTTCCGAAAACTGCAAAATGTAGGCGCCGCTCAGCGCCACCAAATCGCGCAGCTCGGTTTGCGCCTTGTCATAATCGGCGACAGGCATGACCAGGTTCGCTTGGTAAATCAGCTTGCGGTTGAAGCCGTCGGCGGCGTCGGCTCCGGTCGCGGCCAGCGTTGCGCCGCCGGGCGCCGGCTGCTGGTTCGCCGCAGCGGCCGGCTCGGCCGATTTTGCTTGCGCCAACGTCTGGCTTGCGCCCGATTGGTCGGTCATGGTCGCGTTCGCAAATGAATCCGCTTTCGCGGCGGCCTGGCTGTGCACCGCCATCTCGGCCGCCGGCGCAGCCGCCTTGCTTTCCGCTGCGCTGTCGCTGGCGCGCGCGCCGCAGCCTGCCGCCAGCAGCGTCAACGTCATCAGTACCGCCAACGTTGTCTGGCGGCGCCGCGACCGCGGCGCGATTGTTTTCTCTTTGTCCCCCATACCTTCAACCCCCATTGCCAATTATAGGTGTTACCTCCTCTTGACGGAAGGGCGGCGACGAATGTTGCATACGACAAAAAACAAATTTGCAGACTGCCACGCGAAGCGTTTGCCCGCTGGAAACCCGGCGCGGCGCAAACGTGCGGCATGTTGCTCCCGACCCCCTCCTGCGCGGCTGATTCCGCAGCTGATTCTCCAGCCGCGCAGGCTTGGGGATCGAGAAAGGTTACGCTCCCGTTTGCTTCTGGACACGGACCCCACCCCTGTACAAAACCGGTAGAGCCGCCGCGATCAGGATCACCCCCATCAACGCAGGCGCCGCATGACTCCACGCGACATAGATTTGACCTCCGACGATAGGCCCGATCATTCTGGCCAAAGCCTGAATCGCTTGGCTGCCTCCTTGAACCCTGCCTTGTTCACTGGAATCGACAGACTTGGAGAGCATTCCGTTAAAGGAAGGCCCAAAGATCGAATCGCCAAAGCCGAATACAAACATGCCGGCGATACACAGCGGATAAAAGGCGAGCAAAGCCGATGCGGCAATCAAACTGTAGCCAATCATCTCGGCAACCATGCCCAGGAGGGCGATCTGTTGATCGCCAAGTTTTCTCAACAGCCTGGGCATGATCAAACCTTGGGAAAGGATGTCCTGGACGCCCATAATGGAAAACATCAAGCCGATTAGCGCAGGCTGCCATCTGAACGTATCCATCGTCAATTGTGAAAAAATGGCCTGCAAGGACCCGTTGGGTATCCACAGCAAGAAAGCTGAGATCAGCAGCCTTTTCAAGTTTTTGATGGAAAGCACGTTAAGAAGTTGTATAAACGGATTCAGTCTGGCCAGCGTCATTTCTTTCAGTCGATGCCCTTTGTCCAGGCTTTCGGGCATGTAGAAGAAACCAAACGCAACATTCAATAACGTGATGATAGCGCCAAAATACAAAGGCGCGGCATAACCAAACCTGGCAAGCAATCCGCCCAACGTCGGGCCGATCACGGTGCCTGCACCAACAACCGCACTCACCCATCCAAAGTATTTGGTCCGCTGTTCGGGAGGAATGATATCGGCGAAATAGGCAAAAATCGTGCTGATGCTCCCGCCTGTTATCCCTTCCAAAATGCGCCCGGCAAAAAGGACCCACAAAGCTCCGCCTAGGCCAAAAACGAAATATCCAACTGCGGAGCCCGCAAGGCAAACCAGCAGCAAGGGCCGACGGCCGAATTTGTCGCTTAAGGCGCCAAGCACGGGAGCGGCCAAAAACACGCAAACCGCATAAACGGAAGTCAGCAACGTCACAACGACAGCTTGTTCTCCCGGATTGCCGGTATAAGGCTGCACCAAAAACGGGACAACAGGCGCTATAATACTAAAACCTATTCCGCATAAAAACACCGACATCAGACCGAACAGCAAAGCTTTGGCATCTACGGCTTGTTTGGTGTTCCGTTTGTTGTGTGTTTTGAATGTGAACATGACAGACTCCCCTCAAACGTCGCATTTTTGGTTCCTAGGAAACAAATACATCGTATCGCCATTTTGTTTCCTTGTCAACAAAAAAGTGGCCGTAAAAAAGCAGCCTGCTCTCCATAGAGCCCGGCTGCTTGAGGTTTCCTGTTCAGGATTCACCTTGATTCCGACTTCACATCTACATCGACGCCCAGCTTCTTGATTTCCGCATCCAAATGCCTGCTGTACGTTTCGATGAATGCCAACATGCTGTCAAATTGCGCCGCAGTGACCTGCTCAAACACGGCCCTGTCCCGCTCCCGAAACTGTTTGTGCAGCTCCTCATGGATCTGGTTGACAGCCTCTCCCTGCTCCGTAAGCCTGAAATAAATTTCTTTTTTGTTCTCCGGCTTCTGGTAGCTTTCGATCAAACCTTTCTCCAGGAGCTTCTTCGTGATTTTGCTTATGGCGCTTCGGGTCATATAAAAGGATTCCGCCAGTTTGGTCACATTGGAATCGGCATGTTTCCCGATGTATTCGATGCAGTGCACTTCCGAAGGCTTGTGCCCCTGCAGCTTGTCTTCCATTTTCAACTTATTCAGCCACACCATCTTGTTGAATACATCCCGGAAACGCATGATGACTTGTTCTTCCTTATTCATGGCCTGTCCTCCCGTGCGTTGATGCCTTGCCTCTATTATTTTCAATTTTCGCGACTATTTCAAGATGTTTTAACAGGACGACTGGCAGAAGTGGAGTTCGGTAGGGAAGATTGCATTTTTTTCCTGAGCGCTTGCATCTCTACCAAGTCAGTATATTCGCCGGTTGCCCAGCCTTTTCACCATCAACATGATCGCGAGCTGCCACCGGCAGCTGGGCAAGGTGCCGTTCTATTCATCAACCGCTGAGACAGTAACAGAAACAAAGAAGACCACAACACGGAGGTTAGCTCGCATTGTGGCGTTGTTTGGTTGCTTCATGAATAAAATTTTACACAGACCCATAGAACTCGCTATTTATCACTATCATCATTCCATAGTGAATCAAATCCATCATGTGTCAAAGTTTCTAAATGGGGGCTATGAACATGACCACTATCGAACTCAGAATAAAATCTTATTGTACACTCCAAGTCTTCTAAAATATCGCCTGAAAGATCATACTTGCTCATATAATCTTTTCGGCACTGGGTAGGGTCTATTTCATCAGCCGCCGCCATCATATCAGATATCGAAAAAACTACACCTCGGGCTATCCAATAAAAACAACAGCGTCTTTACGTTGAAATGCTTTGGGTAGTTTCTCCATAAGTCCATCTACCCTTTCAAATAATCTGTTTCTCTGTTCCTCTTCTAAATTTTGATCCGCCCATTCTTTTAATAGAATTAGTTCAGCAAAAATGTTAGGTAGATCTTCCTCTTCTACATCAACACCTGTTGAAAATAGAATTATCCACTTTAATTCCAAATATTCAATTCCAGGTAGCCAGTATTGGTTAAAAAATGATTCAGTAGCAACTGGAAGAAAAAAGTGTTTTTCAAAATCGTTTTGCGGATTAAGGATCATTACACTAACAGACATTTATTTCATACCTCCAAAGATAGCGCTAAATTTGTAATCAGGAAACTCTTTCCTAAGTTGATTTAGGCTATTTTCAACTGCCTGTTTCAACTCAGGTGTATTGCCGTCTAATCTAAAAACAAACTCTCGGATATTCTTAATACTATCAAGCTCAGGTATCTCTCTTGATCCCTCTTTTGTTGCACGTGTAGAAGTTGCATTATTTTGGAGTTCATTAATTCGATTTCGGGTTTTGGTCAATATTTGCTTGTCGGCAAACTGTTGTGGTGTTTGTGCAGGTAAACCTGTTTTAGGATTAACAATATTAAGACCTTGAGCAGACTTGTCCTCATAAAATATCTTATTCACTAAATCAATTTCATCCAATTCACCAAGAGATTCTCCTCTTTGGTTAATAATTTCAACCTCTTTTGCACTTTTTATCTTAGGACCATCATCCGCCCCCTCAGCCGCTCTTCTCGCATCCAAGTCCTCCGTCAGCTTTCGCTCATTCAGGACATACTCATCAAAACGCGACGCTTCGCGAGCCGCTTGGCTTTGCTCTATATTGGCGATGACTCTGCTCCGCAGCATCGCGGCTTCCATTGCCGCTTTCCTCGCGGCCAGTACGCTTTTCACTTCCACTGCGCCCACGAAAAGCTCCGCCACCTGTTCCGTTCCAAAGCCTAACATGTCCGCTTTCTCATTCAGATTGCCCTGTTCAAACTGGAGCCTTTTATCCGCAAATCCTTGCTTAACGCTTTCCCAAACAGACTGCCCTTCCGCTGCCTTTTGCTTCATGACCTGCAACGCATCCCGGCCCAGCTTCTCCAACGGCTTGTCGTCCGCTACCGTTTGAACCACATAGGCCGTCGCTTTGGTCATCTCGGTCATCGGTCTGTGCTTGAACAGCTCCGCCGCAGACAGGACCACCCCCTCTGCCAGTCCAAATGCCGTTGACGTCAAGCCGCGGGCTGCGCCCACCCGAAAATGCGACGCCAGCTGCGCTCCCTGATCCGCGGTATCTATCGCCCTATGAAGGTAGTTGTTGTCAAGCCAGGTTCCATCGATCCATTTTTCTGCGATGTTTTTGTACTCGCCGTTGTAAACCCCTTTTTCGAGCCATTCGTCCACGAATCGCTCGCCCCCGGCGAACCAGCGCATGACGTGCGATTCCCCAAGGCTGATCAGCCGCTCCTGCCCCTTGATTTGTTGACTTACATGCTGCCCATATTGTACCACTTTCGCTTCCACTGTGCGCATATCGCGGTTCCACGCCGATCTGGCCGCGCTCCACCAGCCTTCGTCACCTCCGTTCAACACACGTATGTCTGTCAGTTGTCCAGACCTGCGCACGATATCCGACTCCGCTTGTCCATAGCGATCCACAGCGCCTTCGATACAGCCGTGCAGTTGCTGGAGCGCCGCTTCCACCCGGCCTAATCGTTGAGCAGTACCGCTCAATCGCGAACCAATGCTTCGCCGGGAGGCTACCGCTCCATTCACGCCCGTGGAAGCGACATGGCTGCCTGCATCGGCTATCCGCCGTTTCAACTGCTGCATCTGGCCGATCACTTCACTTATTACCGCGATGTCCAGCTTAATCCCGCTCACCTGCTCACCCCGCTCAATTCCGTTCATTATATACGACATCTTGTTTTAAGATTATCACAATGGTTTCCATATGTCACTCCGATTCCAAACATTTGCTGCTTAATCACCCCACAAAGATGGGCGTAAATTCAAAAAAAGGAGCCTCCACAAGAGACTCCCCGAATGAAACGCGTATGGCCCGGCGATTAATGTTCGGTCCAGCTGTCCAGATACGATCGTTGCTCCGCGGAAAGCGAATCGATGCCTGTGCCGAGCGACTCCAGCTTGTAGCGGGCGACTTGCTCGTCGAGCGCATAAGGGACGTTGACGACCTTTTTGCCGATGCTTTCGTATTGATCGTTCACATATTTCAGCGACATCGCCTGCAGCGCAAACGTCATATCCATAATTTCCGCCGGGTGGCCGTCGCCCGCCGCGAGATTGACGAGACGTCCTTCCGCCAGCAAATACACTTTGCGTCCGTCGGCCAGCTGATACTCTTCGATGTTGCGGCGCACGGTGCGCTTGGATACAGACAACGCTTCGAGCTCCGGCTTGTTGACTTCCACGTCGAAATGGCCGGCATTGGAAAGAATCGCCCCGTCCTTCATCACCTTGTAATGCTCGCCGCGAATCACGTCGCGGTTGCCGGTAACGGTGACAAAGAAATCGCCATGCCGGGCCGCTTCGCTCATCGGCATCACGGCAAAGCCGTCCATGTACGCTTCGACCGCTTTAATCGCGTCGATTTCCGTCACGATCACGTTGGCGCCAAGCCCTTTGGCGCGCATTGCCACGCCTTTGCCGCACCAGCCGTAGCCGACGACAACGACGGTTTTGCCGGCGACGACAAGGTTTGTCGTGCGGTTGATGCCATCCCACACCGATTGCCCCGTGCCGTACCGATTGTCAAACAAATATTTGCAAAACGCGTCATTGACGGCAACCATCGGGAACTGCAGTTGATTTTCCTTCTCCATCGCCTTCAACCGCAAAATGCCAGTCGTCGTTTCCTCCGCGCCGCCGCGCACCTGAGCCAGCAAATCGCGGCGCTCGGAATGCAAAATCGTCACAAGATCGCCGCCGTCGTCGATGATCAGATCCGGCTTCGTCTCCAGCGCCTTGATGAGCAGCGATTTGTACTCCTCGGGGCTTGGATTGTATTTGGCAAAAACGGTGACGCCGTCTTCGACCAACGCCGCGCATACATCGTCTTGGGTGGACAGCGGGTTGCTGCCGGTAATCGTCACTTCCGCGCCACCGGCCTGCACGACTTTGGCCAAATAAGCGGTCTTCGCTTCCAGATGCAAGGAAATCGCCACTTTCAGCCCTTTAAACGGCTGTTCTTTCTCGAATTGCTCGCGAATGCGGTTCAGCACCGGCATATGGGCCTGCACCCAATCGATTTTCAAATGTCCCTCGGGAGCCAGCTTCATATCCGCTACAATGCTTTTGTCTACTGCGTTCAAACGTATCGCCTCCTATAAATAATAAACCCGGTGTTGCCCATCGACCGGAATCCGTTGCTCCACGAGCTGCTGCAGCCAGCCTCTGCCGTATCTGTTTAAATATGCACATCCATTATACACTCTTTCCTGCGGCTTGGCTAATGGCAGCACAGTCAGCCGGATACGGTCAAGCTGGCGCAGCGCCGCGTCGAATTGCGTCTGGTGCGCATCGGCCGCTTTGGCGGCGAGGAAATCGATTTGCTCAATAATTTTGTGCAGGTTCGTTTCGCCGAGTTTTTTGACTCCCGGATTGATCGCGGCAAGCGAATCGACAAGCGGCTCGTATTCGGCGCGGAACGCCGTCTTGACCGCCGCAAAACGCTCCGGCAGCCGCAGCGTATCCTGCGCATCCAGCCACTGCCGCTTCTTCTCGTCAAAGCGCTGCAGCACGTCGTCAAACGACAATTCGTATTTGTGCATATGTTTTTGCACCGTGCCTTCCAGCAGCGTAAACTCCAGCCGCGGCGCAATGATCGGCATCGAGAGGCCCAAACGTTCGAACGCAGGGCCGGTCAGCCCCCAATACGCGATTTCGCCCGGGCCAAGCACCGTCGCCAGCACCGGGAACAAAAACTGCTGCATCAGCGGCCGCGTCATCACATTATTGCTCAGCCGGTCGGGGTTGTGCGCGGCCAGCTCCAGCAGCTCGGCGCGGGTTAAGCGCAGCTCTTTCTTTTTATCGGTAAACCCGTCGCCGTCCCGCTGCAGCAGCAAACGCTGATCTGCATGAAACACAAACAGGTTGGCCCCGTCGGCTGTCACCTCGGCCTGCGGCGTGAAGCCGGCGGCTTCGACTGCCGCCCGGCCCTCGGCCAAGGCTTCGGACAGCTCGGCATTACGCGCGATCAACTCGCTGAAAAAGGGCGCTTCCACCCGGCGCAACGCGGCATCGTCGGAATCGAGCAGCACCAGCCCGTATTCGCCGAACAAGCCGGCCATCCAGCGGCCAAACGCTTCGGATAACGTCGGCGCGCCTGCGGCCGACGCCCGCAGCTTGGCGAGCAGCGGCCCCTTGAACTCGGTGTCGGGCAGCGAGCGTTCCAACACTTCCAGCGCCTCGCTCCACGCTGCCGCGCTCAGCGGCAGCCGGCTGACCGATGTGCGTTGGCCGGTTGGATGTTCGACCTTGATCTTCTCGACCTGCTGCGCGGGCGAAAGCACCATGACATGATTAACCTCATCAAAATCGTGGTCCTCGCCGGCGATCCAGAACACCGGAACGACCGGGCGGTCCAGGCGTTCGCTCCACTCGCGGGCCAGTTGGAGCAGCGTGACCGCCTTGTACAGCACAAGCAGCGGCCCGCCGAACAAGCCGGCCTGCTGGCCGCCGACCACGGCGAGCGCGTCGGCGCGCCGCAGCTGCGCGAGCGCCCCCAGCGCCTGCGGCGCGTTGCCGACCCGCTCGTTGTAAGCGGCAAGCGCTTCGACCAGCGCGGCGCGGTCGGCGGCCGGGCCACTGAACGCAGACAGCTGCTGGGCGCGCCGATTCCAGTCCGTTTCACGGGCAAAATGATGCGGAAACAAGGGCTGTACCTGCTCTGCGCCTTGTATGTAGGCCTCGGCAAGAGGCTGGCTTTTTTTCCAATCGATCGCTTCCCATGCCATCGTTTCGCGGTCTCCTCTTTATATGGATATGCACTATTCAATCTTGTATCGATCAGACTGTTCTCTATGATTGTACACGCCGGAAGCGGGATCGTCAAAACTGTATTTTTTTTGAGTACAATTTATTGCCGGGGCGGTTTGGTTTGTGTGAGATGTAGGGAGTGCGGATGCGGGAAACGGCAGCGCGGCTATTGCAGTACGACGCCGGGCGCGGAGCGAAATGCACCGGATGGATGGGGCGCGGGCGACGGTTGGCCAGGCGATGCGCCGGACGGCCGCGCACCGCGCCTAAGGCCCAGCGCGGCGCTTGTACCGGAGCCGCGGGTGAAGCCGGCGCTAGCGGCGGGCATGGCAAAAAGCGGTTGCCCTCTCGCGGCAACCGCTTAAACCAAATGGCAGGCCACCGTATGGCCTGGCCCAACTTCCTTTGCGACGGGCATCGCCGCCGCGCAAACCGGCAACGCGTGCGGGCAGCGCGTGCGAAACGGGCAGCCCGACGGCGGGTTGAGCGGGCTGGGCGGCTCGCCGCTTGGCAATACGCGCGGGCGGAGCCGTTCCGCGGCCGGGTCAGGCAAGGGCACCGCCGCGAGCAGCGACTGCGTGTACGGATGTTGCGGACGGGCATACAACTCGGCGGACGGCGCCGTTTCGACGAGACAGCCCAGGTACATCACGCCAACGCGGTCGGAGATCAGCTTGACCATCGCCAAATCGTGGGCGATGAACAAATAAGTCAAGCCGCGCTCGCGCTGCAGCCGCTGCAGCAGCTGCACAACCTGGGCTTGCACGGAAACGTCGAGCGCGGAAAGCGGCTCGTCGGCGACAACCAGCCGCGGCTCGACGGCTAGCGCCCGGGCGATGCCGATGCGCTGGCGCTGCCCGCCCGAAAACTCGTGCGGGTAGCGCCCTGCCGCATCCTCCGGCAGCCCGACGGCGCGCAGCAGCTCGGCCACGCGCGCTGCCCGCTCACGCCCGCTGGCGCACAGCCGATGGATGTCCAGCCCTTCGCCAACGATGCCGCCAACCGTAATCCGCGGATTAAGCGAGGCGTAAGGGTCCTGGAACACCATCTGCACCGAGCGGCGGAACGCTTGCAGCTTGCGGCCGCGCAGCCGGTGAACGTCGTCGCCGTCGAACAACACCTCGCCGGCCGTAGCCTCGTACAGCCGCATGATCGTGCGTCCAGCCGTCGACTTGCCGCAGCCCGACTCGCCAACCAGCCCAACCGTTTCGCCGGCCCGCACGTTCAGCGAAAACTGCTCGACCGCTTTCAGCAGCCTGCCGCGACCAAGCGCAAAATGCTTTTTCAACCCGCGCACCGCGAGCAGCGGACGCTTATCGGCCATAGGCATCCACCTCCCGAGGCCAAGCCGCCCGAACAGGTGCGTCCGCTTCTATTGCCCTTGCGGGCATAGCGGCAGCAGCGTCTGCCGCGCGGCTGTCGGCGGCCGTATCCTGCGGCACGACCGAGGCCGCATCCGGGCGCAGCAGCCAGCAGGCCGCGCTGTGCCCGGGCGCAAGCGCCGTCGCCGGCGGCTCGGCCTCGCGGCACAGGCCCAGCGCCTGCGGGCAGCGGGCCGCAAACGCGCAGCCTGCCGGCGGCGTCAGCAGGCTGGGCGGCGCGCCGGGAATCGGCGTCAGCGACGCGCTGCCGTCCGCGTCCAGCCGCGGCACGGCCCGCAGCAACCCCTGCGTGTACGGGTGGCGCGGCGCGGCGTACAACTCGTCGACCGGTCCCTGCTCGACGATCCGCCCCGCATACATCACCGCAACCCGCCGGGCCATGGCGGCGACAACGCCCCAATCGTGCGTAATCAGCAGCACGGAGGAGCCGCTTTGCGCCGTCAGCTCCTGCATCAGCGCGATCATTTGCGCCTGCACGGTCACATCAAGCGCCGTCGTCGGCTCGTCGGCGATCAACAGCTTGGGCGCGCACGCCAACGCCATCGCAATCATCACCCGCTGCCGCATCCCGCCCGATATCTCGTGCGGGTATTGGCGCAGCCGCCGCTCCGGCTCGCCGATGCCCGCTTGCGCCAGCAGCTCGCCCGCCCGCCGCCATGCCGCTTTGCGCCGCAAGCCGCGATGCCGGACAAGCCCTTCGGCCAACTGCGCGCCCAACGTCATCGTCGGGTTCAGCGATGTCATCGGGTCCTGGAACACCATCCCGATCTCCGCGCCGCGCACCCGCTGCAACTGCCGTTCCTTTAGCGCGGTCAACTCCAGCCGTCCGTCGAAGCGAATCGAACCGGCGCGGATGGAAGCGGGCGGCAACAGGCGCAGCAGCGTTTTGGCCGTCACCGACTTGCCGCAGCCGGATTCGCCGACCAGCGCCAACACCTCGCCGCGCCCGATCGTCAGCGACACGCCGCGCACCGCGTGCACATCGCCGGCAGCCGTCGGCAAACAAACGTGCAAATTGTCAATTGTCACCAAAGCGTTATCCGCATCCATCGCAACTGCTTCCTTCCTTGGCGAGCGCAGAGCTTATTGCCCTGCCGCCGCTTTTATGACCGTTTTGTACGGTTGCTTATATAACCTCTGCTCAGGGTGTTTTTTATAAGTGTTTTTATGGGTTCTTTTCTTTAGGTTCTGCTTTTAGGTACAGCGACACAAGCAACTTATCCACACGCACCAACACCGCACACCAACACGCCGCCTAAGCACTCGCACCAAGCACCACCTCACACGCACCGACACCTCTCGTCGGCCTTACTTCCGCCGGTTCGGGTCCAACGCATCGCGCAAACCGTCGCCCAGCAGATGAAAGCTGACCAGCAGCAAGCTGAACACCACCGCCGGCGCGATCAGCCTGTGCTGGTGAAAACGGATATAACCGCTGCCCTCCGACAGCAAATTGCCCAGCGAAGCAAGCGGCGGCTTCAAGCCAAGCCCGATAAAACTGAGAAACGCTTCGGCGAACATCGCCGCCGGAACGGCAAACGTCAGCTGCACGATCATCACGCCCAGCGCGTTTGGCAGCAAATGCCGCAGCACAATACGCGCGCCGGAAGCGCCGAGCGCCCGCGCCGCCAGCACGAACTCCCGCTCCTTGAGCGACAGCAGCTGGCCGCGAACCAGCCGGGCCATCGGCACCCAGCCGGTGAGCGCATACGCCGCGATAATCGACGGCAACCCCGGCCCGATCGCCATAATCAGCAAAATCGCCACCAGCAAATACGGCACCGCATAAATCACCTCAAGCAGCCGCTGGAGCGCATCGTCGACCCGTCCGCCCAAATAAGCGGAAACCCCGCCATAAACGACGCCAATCACCAAATCGATCAAAGCGGCACAAACGCCGATCAGCAGCGAAATCCGCACCCCCCACCAAACCCGGGTCCACACATCGCGGCCAAAATCGTCCGTGCCGAACCAATGGGCCAAGCTGGGCCCCTCGTTGCGCGCCGCCAACTGCTGCGTTGCGTAATCATACGGCGAAAGCCACGGCGCGACGAGCGCCAGCAGCACCAACGCCGCCAGCAGCCCAAGCCCGAGCAGCGCCAACCTGCTCGCCGCCAGCTGACGCCATAGGCTTGCCCGCCCCGGCTTGCGCGCAGACAGGCCCCCCTCCTCCTCCGGGGACCAAAGAGGAGCTGCATAAACAGCAACACCTTCCCCGGACGCAGACAAACCACCACTCGCTTCCCCAACTGCCCAAGCCTCCGCAACAACAGCAAGCGCATCGTCATCCTGCCCGCCGCCGTCGCCCTCCGCAAACAGGCCGCCCCACGGCGGTGCTTTCAACATGCTAAGCGCCTCCCTTCTGCAAGCGAATGCGCGGATCAACCCAACCGTACAACACATCGGTCAGCCACAGCACAGCAATCAACATCGCGGAATAAAAAATCGTCAGCCCGGCGATCATCGTATAATCGCTGGCGTACACCGATTCGACAAAATGCTTGCCCAGCCCCGGGACGGCAAACACCTGCTCGATCACCAACGTGCCGGTAATCACATTGACAAACAGCGGCCCGATGATCGTCAGCACCGGCAGCAGCGCGTTGCGCAGCGCATGGCGCACCAGCACCGCCGGCCCGCTCAGTCCCTTCGCCCGCGCCGTCTGAATGTAATCCATCTGCAGCACCTCCAGCAGCGTGGCCCGCATCAGCCGCGCCAGCACGGCGACCGTGCCAAAAGAAAGCGCCAACGCCGGCAGCACGCGATGCTGCGGACCTTCCCACAAGCCGGCCGGCAGCCAGCCGAGCTTCACGCCGACGAAATACGACAACAGCGGCCCGGCAATCATCGAAGGCACAGCGACCCCAAGCACAGCAATCAACATCGCGACATAATCGCCCGCCCGGTTGTGGCGCATCGCCGCAAACATGCCAAGCGCCAGCCCCATCGCCGCCGCCAGCGCCAGCGACCAGAGCCCCAACTCCAGCGAAGCCGGCAACGCCTCGCGGATGATATCGGTCACGCGCTGCGCCGGAAACTGGTAGGACACGCCCAAATCGCCCTGCGCGATATGCGTCATATACGTCGCGTACTGCTGCCATAGCGGCTTGTCGAGCCCATACTGCCGCAGCAGCAGCTCCCTGGTCTCCTGCGGAATCCGCTCCGCCCCTTCGCCGAGCGGGTCGCCGGGCAGCTGCTTCATCAGCACAAACGTCAACGTCGCAATCAGCCACAACGTCAGCAAAGCATACAGCAATCTGCGGGTCATCCAACGAACCATGCCTACAGCCCTCCCTTCAGCTCCCACTCCATCCCAAACGGCGGCAGCACCAAATCGGCAACACCCACTTTCTTCAAAAAAGCCCGCTTGCGATAATACAACGGCGATACCGCCTGCTCGTCCATCAACAGCCGCTCCGCATCAGCCAGCAGTCCCGCCCGCCGCGCCGGGTCCAGCTCCCGGCCGGCCGCCGCCAGCAGCGCATCATAACGCGGATTGCTGTAATCCCCTTCGTTAAATTGCCCGCCGCTCGTCCACAAATCGAGAAACGTCTGCGGATCGTTGTAGTCGGCCCCCCACAGCGCCAAAGCAATCTGAAAATCGCGCCGGACACAGCGCTCGATCCGCAGCGCGTGCGGCAGCGGAGCGGCTTCGGCCTCATAGCCGAGATGCTGCTTCCATTGGGCCAAAATAAATTCCAGCGACTTCTTCGCACTGTCGGAATCGTCGGCGACCACCGTCAGCTTCGGCAACTCGCCGAGGCCCAGCTCCTGCAAGCCCTCGGCCAGCAGCCGCCGGGCCGCTGCCGGATCGAACCGCGGCTGCGTGTCGCCCGCCGTCCGGCGGAACTCGCCGCCCGCCCCGTCGAGCGTGCCGTCCGGCACAAGTCCGACGGCCGGGGCGGCGCTGCCGGCCAACGCCGCCTGCGCCAGCGCCTCGCGGTCGATCGCCATGCCCAACGCCCGACGAATCTTGGTGTTGCCGAGCGCCGGAACCTTCCGCGTCTGGTACAGCAAATAGCCCGTCGTCAGCTCCTGCTTCACCGCGCGGTCCGGCTTGCCGGCATACAACTGCAACTGGTCGCCGTTCACCTCGGTCAAATCGGCCTGGCCCGTCTCGTACAAATTCAGCGCCGTATGGATATCCTTGACGATATGCAGCGTCGCTTGCTCCATATGTACGCTGGCGGCATCCCAATAACGCGGGTTTTTCACCAGTACAAGCGACTGCCCGTGCCGCCAGCCGGCCAGCGTGTACGGCCCCGCCCCGATCACCGTATTGGCTTCCGCGCCGTATTTGGCCCCGGCCCGCTCGACAACATCCCGCCGCTGCGGAAAAAACACGGGAAACGCCAACAATTGTGTAAAAAACGGCACCGGCCGCTCCAGCCGGATTTCCAGCCGCCGCTCGTCGAGCACGCGCACGCCAAGCCGCTGCTGCGCCGCCCGCACCGCCTCCGGCGAACCGGCTTCCGTCACCGCCTTGCCCCCGGCAATCCAGCCGACCATAAAGCTGTAAAGCGCGCGCGTCGCCGGGTCGAGCGTCCGCCGGAACGCGTAGACGAAGTCGTCGGCCGTTACGGGACGGCCGTCGGCCCACACCGCATTCGGGCGAATCGTCATCGTATACACCAACCCGTCCGCCGACACCGCAGGCAGCGCCTCAGCCAACCCCGGTACGACCCGCCCTGCGCGGTCGGTGCGGTACAACCCTTCGTGGAACGCATTGATCAGCGTGAAAGCGGCATTGGAAGTTGTCTTCGAGCTGTCGAGAATCGGCGGCTCGCCGGACAGATTGATGCTGATTCCCAGCGGTTGGGCTGCCGCCGTCAGCACCGCTTCCTTCGGCGGCGAACAGCCGGCCACACCGCCTGCGCCAAGCAGCGCAGCCGTACAAGCAACGAGCGCTTTGATTTTGTTCATAACGCCCTCCCCACAAACAAAAAAAAGAATTTATGTCCGGCTGCGATTGGCGCTCCCTTGGACATCCATTCTTTCTCTCAAGTTTATGGGTTATTGTTTACACTTGCCGGACAATTATTCCGACGTTTGCTGAAATTCACTTTTCCGGCTGTAATTGAGCACCTTCTCGGCGGCCAGCGACAGCTCGCGGTACACCTCCGGCTTCATCTGCTGCGCCTGCGCCTTCACGAACATTTCGCCCTGCAGCGAAGACACGTATTTCGAGGGCAAACTGTTCAGCGCGATCGCCATGATGTCATCTTGCGTTTTGGCGTCGCAACCTTTCAACGATTCCTGCACAACCACCATCTCATCCAGACATTGCTTGACGATTTCTTCCATTAAATTACGAACCATACGGAACCGACTCCTTTGGCAAAATTTCGAAATCCACTTATCACCATTATCGGCTTTCCGCCTAAGTTTATGTAGAGAAAAGGAAGTTTTTTCCTATATTCAAAAAAAACAAAATGATATAACAGCAAGACAACGCCATAAAACCAAGCCGCCAGACGATCCGCATCACCTTGAGCAGGTCCGTGCGGCCCTTCTCATGCGTTTGCAGCCCGCCGATCAAACCAAAGGCGATCAACAGCAGCAAGGCGATCAGCCAGAAACCGAACTTCGACTGAAACAGGCTGTTCCACATGATCGACACCGAGCCGATCAGGAACACCATCGTAATGTCCATCGACAGCCGGGTGGTCATTTTTTTATCCTTCACAAATACGTACGCCACCAGCCATACCGCCACAAACGTCAGCAGCGGAAATATCGCCAGCACCGCATACAGCGTAGACAAAACGTTCATGATCGCAGACATTGGATCACCCCTTCGGCTCCAGCGCTTTTACGAAACGATAGATGGTCTGATGCTCGGGCAGCGTCAAGCCGTGCGCCTCCGCGATGCGCAAAAGGCTGCCGTTCATGCTGTCGATTTCCGTCGGCCGGCCCAGCTGCACATCCTGCAGCATGGAGGAATGATTGTCCGCCGTGGCCGTGCACACATCAAGCACGGTTTGCCACAGGTCGTCCGGCAGCCGGACGCCTTGCAGCGCTGCGACCTGCCGGCCCTCCAGCAAAAGCGCCTCCATCATGCCCAGCGCCCAGCGCGAGTGCAGCAGCCCGCCGTTGTTCACCTGCAGGATCGCCGTCAGCGGATTGATGACGGAATTGATCAGCAGTTTGGTCCATACACGGATATCCATGTCATTCGACAAATTCGCGGAAAATCCTGCCTGCCGCAGCAGCGCCAGCAACAAATTTTGCCGCTTGGGCTGCGGTACTTCACCGCCGTCACACGCCGTGCGGCCGATATACGTGATGCCGCGCCCGGTATGGGTAACGCCGGTGGCGCTTTCCCGGCGCGCCGCTTCGGTCGTCACGGCCAACGTCACGCGATGAGCGCCAAACGCCGCGGTCAGCTTCGCTTCATGGCCGATGCCGTTTTGCAGGCAGACGACCAGCGTGTCGGCGGCCAGCCGCTGCGCCAGCTCGGCCAGCAGCTCCTCGGTTAGCGCCGGCTGCTTGAGCGTCAGCAGCAGCACGTCCGGCGTCGCGGCCCAGGGGCGCTGCGGCCACGCCGCAACCGAAGCCGGACGGACGATTTGCCGCGAGCCGTCGGTTTCCATCAGGCGGATGCCTTGAAATTGCAGCAACTCAGCCTGATTCACCGTGCGCGTCACCAGCTCAACCTCGACGCCCGACGCCGCCAGCCGCGCCGCAAACAGCAAGCCCAGCGAACCCGCGCCCAGAACTGCAACCCGCATATCAAGCCCCTCCTCCGTTCCTGGGACGGGAGCCCGGCCCACTTGCGCAGCTTGCCGCGTTGCGCGCGGTTGTGATCTGGTCATGCTTGCTCCAGACGACAGTCAGCCCCGTCTTTCTGCTTTCCATTATAACATTCCGGCAGCAACGATAGGCAAGCGCAGCGGGGATTGTTTATAAGCACGGCTTATAATTTCGTTTGTTACTTGTTAGCGGCTTGCCTGTCAACCCGGATGCGCGTCCTGGTTCAAGACGTCTTCCTGCTCATCCCCGCACCATTATCGGTATACGCGGCTACCCCTTTATTTTCGCACCACTCCCGACATACGCATCTCCCCCGATTCATTCTCGTCCCATTCCCGACGTACCGCAGCTACCCGTTCATTCCACATCACTCCCGACGCTCCCATCTCCCCATTCATTCTTGCACCACTCCCGATCAGACACACACACGCCAAACAGCCCGCAGCCCCGCCTTTGCGGTTCCACGGGCTGCTTTCGCCAGCCGTGCAGACAACGAGCCGGCCCGGCTCGCCCACGCTAGTCAATCCGTTCGAGATTGCCGTTTGCATCCATTTTAAAGCGCTTGCCTTCCTCTTCCTCCTCGACGAGAAAAGCCAGCTTGCGCGCCCGGTCCATTATCTGGATCAGCGCCTTGTAATCGTCATTGACGACCCGGTAGTCGGTTTCCACCTCGCTGACCTGATGGTTCAGCTTGTCGTTCTCGCGAGCCAGTCTATCGATTTCCTCGTCTTTGTCCTGCAAATCCTTTTCCAGCGTTTTCATATGCCGGCACATATCCTGATACGTATTGCGCCATTGGCGCAAAAAGCGGATCACCGCGTCAATGGACAGCGTTTCTTCCGTAAACGCCTCGGTTTTGCCGCCGATGGCCGGCTCGGGCGCCTCCAGCGTGGCGATGGCCGAAGCGGATATGGTGACTGGCGCGTGTTTTTTTAATTGCGAGCGTTTTTGACGTTGGGCTTTGGCGATCTGGATCGCGGCTTCGTATTTTTTGCGGACAAAACTGTTCCAGCGAAACCCGCAAGCGGCCGCCGTCCGGCCGATCCGCTCCCCCACTTCCTCAAATGCGGACAACTGCGTGCTGCCCTCGCGAATATGGCGCAGCGTCACTTCCGCCAAAATCAAGTCGTCTTCATCGCTCCATGCGTCTTGTCTGATTGCTGACATAAGGGTCAATCCTCCTAACGTAGTGTACAACCTGCATCTAAATAAAGAGAATCAATTCGCCGTAAGAGGTATCGATTGATTCGTGCCATTATTACTATCTCTATGCCCATACTAGAGTTCATAGAATCTATTTCATACTAAATGGTATTGCCATTTTTTTTGCGACTCATACATGAAAGGGCGGACAAAAAGCCATACTAGCGAAGACGGCCGAAATGTTTTTAAATTCGTCACCGTTTGACGGTTTACACTGTCTACCCCAAAAGGTATAATGTGATTTAGTTAATGTGCAACGCGGTTAGGAGAGGGGGATGTAACGGAATGGATCGCATGTTTCGGGTACTGGGATTTTGGACATTGGTCATCGCGCTGATGAGCTTAGCCGGCGATATGGTTCCGATGTCGCTGATTTTCTTTTTCCAAACAGCCGTATTCGTGATTCTGGGCTATATGCGCCTGTCAGAACGCACTTACATACTGTTGTTCTGGGGATATATGATACTGTCCTTCACCGGCTTTACGTATTGGTCGTTTTTCAAAATGTCCGTCTAATCGCCGGCCCACAACAAAAAGGCTGCGCCCTTCGTCAGGAAATATTCCTGCAAGGGACAGCCTTTTTTTCTATGTTCGGGGGCAAAATCGGATAGGCGCCGTGGCAAAAAAACCGCTGCTGCACGCAGGGATCGGGGCCTTGCAGGCTTGCGGCGGCTGGAGCACCGGGAGTTGCTGGCGGCGGGCCGGTCTGGCTGGCGCGGGCACGTCCGGCAAGCCGCGCGGCGGGAAGCGCGCGCGGTGCGCGGTGCGGAAGGGCGTTCCGCAAGCGCGACAGCCGTCGTGCCCCTAGCGTCTGCGGCACGACGGCTGTTGCGGGGCTGTCCGAAAAACCCCATAACCAATGAGCCAGTCCCCAATGACGGGAAAAGATGCCGCCAACACCACTATGGAAGTGAGGCTGGAAGCATCTTTTTCATCGATATAGGGGCTTAGTGGAGACTCCGACATCATTCAACGGCTTTCTGGACAGCCCCCTTCATGCTGGCGGCAAAACCCTGCGCCCCGTCCCGAAGCAGGCAAGCTTCAGCGAGACTTTGCCTCCCCTGCCGGGTCTGGACGTTTGTGCACCGTCATCACCTTGAACAACTCGCTCATCTGATCGCTGAGCAGCAGCTGGCGGATCGCCCGATTGCGCCGCGCCGTCTCGCTGAACGGGTTCGGGTCATAGCGGTCTTGCAGCTTGCCGAGGATGCCCAGCTCGACCAGAAACTCACGTTGCGTCTGCAAGCGCGGCTCCGTAAAGCCAGCGGCGGCGGCGGCGGCCAGACACACGCTGAAATTGACGTGCGCGGTTACGTCTTGCTCCCCGGCATGAACGAGAGGATCCGTGCTCGCCTGATGCTTGCGATAGCACATCAGCGTGCCGAGCTGGCGATGCGGAGCGTACAGCTCAGCGCTGACATCGCCGTAGTCGATGACGATCAGCTGCCCGCTGCGCAGGCGCCGGCCGACCCGGCGAATCCACTCCCCGGCGGCGAGATTGAACTCCGCCTGCTGCCCTTCGCGCCAGGCCACGCCAAGCGCGTCGGCATGGGCGAGCAGCGCCGGATCGGCGGCAGGACGCCACAGCTCGCCGAAAGCGCCGCGCGTCTCGTCCCAGACGACGGCGCATTCCTCCCAGCGCTGCTGGCGCCGGCGCATCCGGTGGACGGGGAACGCGTCCACCAGCTCGTTGGCGATGACGATGAGGTCGTCCTCGGGCGGCTCGGCCGCCCAGACGTCGCCATCGGCAAAGCCGATCAACGCTGCGTGCTCGCGCAGCGTTTCGGCCTGCAAGCGGCGGTGGTAGCCGCTTGATTCAATCAGCGTATACGTCGTGCGCGCGTATACGTCGGGATAAGCTCGACGCAACTCGTCGAGCAGATGCTGGGCGAGGCGGCCCGTGCCCCCGCCCCACTCGACCAGGCGCAGCGGTCGCGGCGTCACGCCCCCCGCGCCGTGTGCCGCCGCCACATGGGCGGCGAGCAGCTCGCCCAGCAGCGTGCCAACCGAAGAGCTTGTGTAGAAATCGCCGTCGCGGCCGATTTTGATCCGCTCCTCGCGGTAATAGCCGTGCGGCTCGTGGTACAACGCCAGCTCCATATAGTCGCGGAACGAAATCGCTCCGTCGGGGCTGGCGGCCATGCGCTCGCGGATCGCGGCGACAACGGCCGGATGGCCTGCCAAGGCGCTCATGCCGGCTCACTCCTTTTCCGTCACATTTTTTACATCTCATTGCTTGAAGACAAACGCTCGCGAAACCTTTATAATAAAGAATGGTTTTATGGAAGGAGCGATTACACGCATGTTGAAAAAATGGATGCCCCTGACGGCCGCCGCCGCCATCGGGCTCGTTACGCTGACCGGCTGCACCGATCATACGAAGCTCAAGGATGCCGTCACCCAGGCACTCGATAAGCAACAATTCATGAAAGCTTACACCTTCACGGGAAGCGCCGAGCTTGACCTCAGCGATACGCTGCTGAACTCGCCGAACCTGCTGACTGGCGGCCTGCTGGCGATGCTGCGGGAAAGCACCATCGACTGGTCGGGCCAAACTACGCTCGAACCGTTGCAGTACGAAACCGACTTGACCGTTACGCCGAAGGGCAGCACGTCGCCAATCGCCATCCCTGTCCTCATTAAAGATAGCAAATTGTATTTCAATATGCCAGCCTTGAATAAGACAGCCGACGAATACTACATGGTCGATTTGCAGCAAATGAGCCAGTCGGGCAAAAGTCCAATCACCGTGGACAGCCTGAAAAACAGTCCCGGCATCGGCGCCGAGCTCGGCCGCCTGCTGCTCGCCGATCTGGACGCCAAATGGTTTAACGTGGCCAAAGAACCGCTGAAACTCGCCGACGGCTCGGCTGCGGCCCAAACGATCACCGTCGACATTACAGCCAAAAACGAAGAAGCGCTGAACGCCCAACTGAAAGCGAAGCTCCCCGGGCTGATCGATACGCTGTCAACGAACGGGCTGCTGCCGGCTGCCAAAGCCGAACAGCTCAAGCAAGCGCCGGACGGTGCCGTCAAGCTGCACGCGCCCGGGCAGATCAGCCTGGCAATCGACGCTCAGGGCTTTATCCGCGACCAGGTGATCGACATCGCCTTCACCACAACAGCTGCCGCAGGCGGCCCCAGCGCCGACAATCAGATCAAGCTGCACCAAACGTTCGACGCAATCAACCAAACGCCGACGTTCACCAAAGAAGTACCGGCCAATATCAAAAACTTCGACGATATTCTCAAGCAGCTCGGCAAGGCGGAAACGCCGGCCAGCTAACATGCGATGCGCGCCTCCGCTGCGGAGGGCGCATTTTTTTCTGCTTTTTTTAATAAGATTATGGTAATCTGTTCCTAGGAGGAGAACTGGCACATGAGATTGGGAATCCTGTACATCATACTGATCAGCTGGCTGCTCGCCGCCCTGCCTCCCGCCGCTTATGCGAACGAAGCGGACACGCCGTCCGCAGACACCAATGCGCTGGTGCAAAAAGGATTGACGATTTTCGAAATCGACCGCGAGGTCGCGCGGCTGAACGACAAGGACGCGGCGATCGCCGCGCAAATCGGGCAAGCGGAGCTGGACATCGAAGCGCAGGACGCCAAGGTGCAGGCCACGCGCCAACATGCCGGCCGCGTATTGCGCGCCTATTACATGGGCAACCGCAGCTCGTTGTGGATGACGATGCTGTCGGCTTCCTCGCTGGCCGATGCGCTGCGGCTGTTTGAATATTTGCAAATGATTGCAACCAACGACAACAAAGCTTTGCGCACCTACACCGAATCGTACAAGCAGCTGAAAAGCCTGAAAACCGGGCTGGAAGACTCGCGCGCCGAGCTGCAGCAGACGAAAGCCGCCTACTTGCAGCAGCGCGAGCGGCTTGTGCAGTTGCAGGAGGAATTGGACCGGCAGCTGGCCGAAAACGAAGAAGCGCAAGCGATTGTGCAGCGGATTCAAACGCTGAACGAACAATGGCAACAGCAAGGTCTGCCGCTGTTCCAGCAATATTTTAACGGGTTGTCGACGGCTTTTATGGACTTGCCCAAACTGCTGGCCGACGGCAGCCGGCTGGATATGAGCTCGTTCAAAAATCCGCTGTTCACCCTGACCGATCAGGACTTTAATACCTTTTTGCTGCAAACGAACCACGAGCTGTTTCAGACGCTGCAATTCCGTTTCATCGCGGGCGAGTTGGTGGCCAGCGGCGGCAAAGACGGCAATACGCTGGAGCTGCACGGCAGCTTTACGCTGGTGAAGGGCCAAACGATGAATGAAGTGCGGTTTCAGGTGAACCGGATGTTGTTTAACGGCTATGAGCTGCCGGACACGACGATTCAGGATGTGATGAGCCGCTTCCAGCTGGCGTTCCAGCCCAAAGCGTTCATTCCGGCGCTCGACGTCGACACTGTGACGATGGAGGACGGCAAGCTGGTCGTCAAGCTGGTCCTGCTATAACGATAAAGGAGCCTAACCGCGTATGGAGATCAAATGGGGCGTACTGATCGATTTGCCCGACGGCAAGCTGCCTGGCTTTTATGCGCAAATCGTCAAGGCGCTGGCCGGAAAAGTGAACTTGTTCGACCGCGACAAGGAGCTGCTGGTGCTCGGCTCCGAGGACGAGCAGCAAACCGCGTTGGACGTGATGGATGACTACAAAGTGCCGGCCGAACCGCTGCCGCTGCTCCTGCTGCCGGCAACGGCGGAGACGACGGCCTTGTTCAGCGATTACGGCTTTGAAAGCCGGCTTGGGCATCGCTATTTGTATGCCGGGCAGGTGCGCGTGTTCCGCTTTGCTGCCGACGTTGCCGCGCAAGCCGGGCCAGCAGTGATGCAGATGCAGGAGCATTTGCTGGCACGCTTTCCCGACAAAGACGGCGAGATGCTGTATGCCGTCAGCCGCCAGTTGGATGCGCTGATGAGCGGCATCGCCCGCGCCTACCGCTGCGACATCGTATTCGTACGTTAGGCGTGCGCAAAGTGCAGAAAACCCCGACCTTCCCGGCCGGGGCTTCTTGGCGTCTTTCCGCATCGTGCATGAACGATATCCTACCCTACGAGGTTGGAACAGAGAAGCTCCTCGTGATATAAACGAAGCAGCCAACACTGGTTTGCCGGCTGCATCTTATACGTATTCGTCTGGCATAGCCAAGCCGCAATGATCAACCAGGCCGTTAACGAACGGGCGTATAGCGGACCAGCACGACGCCAGAGCCAAAGGGTCTGGTCTCGGTCAGCTTCAGATTCAGCCGATCACGAACACCCCCCAATAATTGCGGGCCACGACCGGCAACGATGGGCTGGACCAGAAAGTGATATTCGTCCACCAAACCGAGTTGTGCCAACGTGGAACCAAGACCGGGACCGCCGTTCACAAGCAGGTTCTTCCCTTCTGCCATAAGCTTCGGCACCTCCTCGGAAACAGGCCCCTTCAACAAAAAGGAGTTCTGCCACGACACGTGATCCAGCGTCCGCGAGAAGACGTACTTCGGTTTGAGATCCAGCTTGCGTGCGAAGTCGACCAGAAATAGAGGTCCGACGCCGCTGCTGGCTATGGCTGGCCAGGTACGCTCCATCAGTTGATAGATTTCACGTCCAAAAAGCCCGCCATCGGACTGGTCCATCAGGTCCGCCGTATACTGGTGGAGCTCCTCGTCCGCAATCACCTGCGTGTGATCACAGCAACCGTCCAGCGTCACATTCATCATCAGAATTACACGTCCCATATGCAACCTCCTTTATGTCTACATGGTATCATTCAAAAACAGGCCCGGTTTCTTATGGATTGCTAATGTGTGCAGTCCTACCTACCGAAAGCCGCTGGTCTTTCACCGGACTTCTAAGCAAACCTCAGCTTCGCTTGCCGCTCGGCTGCTTCCCACAGCCGCCGGGCCGCGTCGCGATCCGCAGCCTGCGGCGCGATCCGCGCCGGACCGGATAGCCGCGTTGACAGCAAAAAACTTCGCTCCCGCCGATCCGGCGAAAGCGAAGTCGATTTCAGCAAAGCCGGCCGCTTACAGCAAGTCCGCCGCAAGCTGCGCCAGATGCGAGCGTTCGCCGCGTTCCAGCGTAATGTGGCCGCTGATGCCCTGCTCCTTAAAGCGCTCGACGACGTAGGTCAAGCCGTTGCTCGATGCGTCGAGGTACGGATGGTCGATTTGGTCGGGGTCGCCGAGCAGCACGATTTTACTGCCTTCGCCAACGCGTGACACGATCGTTTTGACCTCGTGTTTGGACAAGTTTTGCGCCTCGTCGATAATGATGAACTGGCTCGGAATCGAGCGGCCGCGGATGTAGGTCAGCGCCTCGACCTGGATGCTGCCGAGACCGGCGAGAATTTTATCGATATCGCCCGGTTTTTTTGTATCGAACAAAAATTCCAGATTGTCATAAATCGGCTGCATCCACGGACGCAGCTTTTCGTCTTTTTCCCCCGGCAGATACCCGATATCTTTGCCCATCGGCACAACCGGGCGAGCGATCAGCAGCTTTTTGTATTTGCGTTCGTCTTCGATCTTCATCAGGCCGGCGGCGAGCGTCAGCAGCGTTTTGCCGGTTCCCGCTTTGCCGGTCAGCGTCACGAGCGGAATTTCGTCGTTGAGCAACAGCTCCAGCGCCATCCGCTGCTGGACGTTGCGCGCCGCGATGCCCCAGATCGGATCATTGCTCATGAACAGCGGCTCCAAGCGTTTGCCGTCGGCGTTTACTTTCAGCAGCGCCGATTTCGAAGTGCCAAGCTCATCCTTTAAAATAACAAATTCATGCGGATACAGGGAGCAGCCCAGTTGCAGCGAGCTGACGCTTAACTGGCGGTACGAATAAAACTCGTCGATCAGCGACGGATGAACGTGCAGCGTCGAACAACCTGTATACATATCCGATTGGGACACAATGCGATCGGTCAAATAGTCCTGCGCCGTCAAGCCAAGCACATCGGCTTTGATCCGCACCAAGGTATCTTTGCTGACGATGATCACCGGCTTCGGCTCGCCTTTTTCCTGCTCCTCCAGATGATAGTTCAAAGCTACGGCGAGAATCCGGTTATCGTTGGTCAGCTCGGCGAACGTCTCCTGCAGTCTGGAGAAGCTGCGATGGTTCAGCTCGACCTTGACGCTGCCGCCGCTGTCCAGCTCCACGCCTTCGGACAAGGTGCCGCGCGAGCGGAAGCCGTCGAGCAGCCGCGACACATGACGGGCATTGCGTCCCAATTCATCGGCATTGCGTTTCTTCGAATCGATTTCTTCCAACACCACGGCAGGAATGACTACTTCATTATCGGCGAAGGCAAACAACGCATTAGGGTCCTGAAGCAGTACGTTGGTATCCAGCACATAAATTTTTTTCATTGTGTGTCCCCTCCCGAATTTGGCGTCAGAGCATTTGCTGTGCATACTCCACAGCGGCTTTGAACAAACTAAACGCATGAAGCAGGAACAAAAAAGGAGGATTCGAGTGAAACGAATGTACGCGCTGCTTCCGCTGCTGGTCGTGCTGGCAAGCGGCTGCAGCCAAACGGCGAAAAATGGTGCTGCCTCCTCTCCCTTGCCCAATCAGAATCAAATTCAAGTGCAACAAATCGCTCCGCCCAAGCTGGAAATCAAGGACCGTCAGGCTGTCGCGGAACGTTTGGAGAACCTTGCTGTCAGTATTCCACAGGTGGAAAGCGCTCATTGCGTCATCTTCGGCAATACGGCCGTCGTTGGCATCAACGTCAACCCAAACGTCGAGCGGTCGCGGCTGGGCACCATCAAATATTCGGTCGCCGAAGCGCTGCATAAGGACCCGTACGGCATACATGCGATCGTGACGGCAGATATGGATCTCGACCAGCGTCTGCGCAACATCCGCGACAACGTCAAGGCGGGAAGGCCCGTGGCCGGCTTCGCCGAGCAGATGGCCGACATTATCGGCCGGGTGATGCCGCAGCTGCCGCGGGATGTCGAAGATCAACCGGCCAATCCGGTGCCGCAGGATGCGGGCCAGGTCGGAACGAACCCCCATCTGTAATCCGCCAAAAATCAACAAAAAGCCTGACCGGTTGGAGGCCGGCTTAGGCTTTTTTCATCGCATCGAAAACTTGGGCATCCAGCTTGGCTGCTGCCCGCTCGTCGTACGTTTTCTCATATTCAGGTTCAGACACAATACGAGCGCCGTAAAACATGGCGTCTTGCACCAACTCGATGTCGACATCGACACAAGCCAGCTTGAACGGAACGCCTTCAAGCGCTTCCGCCACGATACGCGCACGCCCGCTTACCACATGAACGGAACCTGCGCCGATGTAGCTCAGCGAAACGGAAGCAAACTGCTGCAGATTCGACACGATCCGGGATCGTGCATCAACAGCAAAACGCAAGGTGGACGGGTCTTTCGCATACACCCACGAAATCGCATGGACGCTTGGCGCTCCGCTTGCCGCATCCAGCGTGTTCAGAAGCATAAACTTCTCTTTCTGCAGGACCGAGAACAGCTGCTCCGGTAAAGCTGTGATGAGTTCAGCCATGACGTTTGCGCCTCCTACAAGGTAAGTGATGAACCGACCTTATGCCTTCAGTATAGCACAGGTTGGTGGACGCTTCCACCGTTATGTCGCCTATTTGCGGCTTCCTGCCTTCATGCCTTTCCAGCCGATTTACTTTATTGTATCCGCCAATTGGAAAAGTTATGTCGGAGGATTGCCCGCCGCCGCGCCCCGCTGATCACTGATTGTATTTGGGGTTGGAGTTGATATCGTCAAGCAGCTTCTCCGCCGTTTCCCGGTCGAACGGCAGCTTGCGCAGCTGCTGCTCCTGCTCGTACGTTACATAAATGTTATCGTCGTCCTTGCCGTCTACATAAAACCGGGTCAACCCGTGATCCTCCTGCAAAATCACCGCAAAAAAATCAAGCGTTTCCCGGGCCGCGCCATCCGCGGGCCTCGCTTCGGCCACAATATGCATTTGCAGCCAGTTATAAAGCGCATCCTGCAACTTCACTGAACGATCCATCCTCTCTGAGCAAAATAACCTCGCAGCCGGCGGCGAGCCATGCCGCCATCACGCCAAACCAGCGGCCGGCTGCGCCGCCGCTTCCGGCCCAAGCCCCCTCCGCGGCGGCAGTTGCGGCCATCACGTCCAAGCCCATGCCGATTGCCAGGCGTTCTCCGCCCTCTGCAAACGCCGCTTGCGGCGCGATGTTGGACTGCGCTCCGAACCCGGCTTCGCCGAGCAAGGCCAGCGCCTCGCGCGGCGACAGGAGGCGGTCGATAAACGCTTCGCCGCAATGCGACAACGTCAGCGGCAGGCCGTCGAACCGGATGTCCCTGCCGCCGGCCCAGTCGGGCTCCGCTTCCTCGGAGCCGCAAGCGTCCGCGTCGTCGCCGGGCAAAAGGCTGGCCTTAAACAGCGGCAACAGCCGCGGATGCAACCCGGCGAGCAGCTCGCGCAGCCGCTCCAGCTCCTCCTGCGGCTCGCAGATCAGCCGCCCGGCGCCCAGCGTCAGCGGCTCCTTCGCCGTCACCGGCGTCAACCAATAACGCGCCATCGCGTGGACGCCCCCTTTTCACATAAAGATTGTGCACAAGCCAACTGCCGCACGCGGCGTTTTGCTCAGGAGGACTTGCGCCCGCTCCTTTTTTCCACAAAATAACGCACCCGAACAAGCAACATCAAAAACACCGCAACCGCCAAACACATAATAATCGGCAGCCCGACCAACTGGAAAAACAGCAGCAGCACCGCGCCAACCGCCAGCAGCAGATAGATGACCGCCGCTTTCAGCACAGGCAGCTTGCGGGTGCGAAACACCTTGTTGTAGACATATGTCATGAACACAAAGATCAGTAGATACGAGATGTAAATATGATCGCTAAACCACACCGTCAGCATAAGCTTTCTTCACCTTTCACAAGCGGCCGGGGCCGCGCTTATATAGGGAAAGGGAAATGCCGGCGCGAAGGCCGTCATTTCCCTTCCTGACGCGAGGCGTCCGCGGCCTTATACGCCGGCTTCGGACATTTTGCGGTGTTTCTCCGCGCGCTCGCGCTCGCTTTTGTTCAAAATCTTTTTGCGCAACCGCACCGATTTCGGCGTAATTTCGCAATATTCGTCGTCGTTCAAATATTCCAGCGCCTGCTCCAGCGAGTAGAGACGCGGCGTTTTCATTTTGACCGTTTCTTCCTTGTTGGCCGAGCGGATGTTATTGACTGCTTTTTCCTTGCAGATGTTGACGATGATGTCATTGTCGCGCGTATGCTCGCCAACGATCATGCCCTCGTACACTTCCGTTTGCGGATTGACGAACAAAATGCCGCGGTCTTCGACGGACAGGATGCCGTACAACGTCGAAACGCCGGTTTCGCTCGAAACGAGCACGCCCTCGTGACGGCCGCCAACGCCTGCGCCCTGATACGGGCCATAGCTGTCGAACGCGTGGTTCATGATGCCGTAGCCGCGCGTCAGCGTCAGAAAATACGTGCGGTAGCCGATCAGGCCGCGGGCCGGAATCAGGAACTCCAGGCGCACGTTGCCATTGCCGTTGTTGGTCATGTTGACCATTTCCGCTTTGCGCGTGCCGAGGCTTTCCATAACCGCGCCCATGCTTTCTTCCGGCACGTCGATGATCAGGCGCTCGACCGGCTCCATCTTCCGACCGTCGATTTCGCGGATGATGACTTCCGGCTTCGAAACTTGCATCTCAAAGCCCTCGCGGCGCATATTTTCGATCAAAATGCCCAAATGCAACTCGCCGCGGCCGGAGACGATAAACGCGTCCGGGCTGTCCGTATCTTCGACGCGCAAGCTGACGTCGGTTTCCAACTCTTTGTACAAGCGCTCGCGCAGCTTGCGCGACGTGACCCATTTGCCCTCGCGACCGGCGAACGGGCTGTTGTTGACGAGAAACGTCATCTGCAGCGTCGGCTCGTCGATCTTGAGCACCGGCAGCGCCTCCGGGTTGGCCAGATCGGCTACCGTTTCGCCGATGTTGATCTCCTTGATGCCGGCAATCGCCACGATGTCGCCCGCGCCCGCTTCTTCGATCTCCACCCGTTTCAGGCCGGAGAAGCCAAACAGCTTTTCAATTCTCGCCTGCTTCGTCACGCCTTCGCGGGTAATGACGGCGACCGGCTGGCCTTGGCGGATTTTGCCGCGGTTGACGCGGCCGACGCCGATGCGGCCCAAATATTCATTATAGTCCATCAGCGTGACGAGGAATTGCAGCGGCTGCTCAGGGTCCTCCGTCGGCGCGGGAATATGCTGCACGATCGTTTCGTAGATCGCTTCCATGTTGGCGTCCTGCTTGTCTGCCGTCAAGCTCGACGTGCCCTGCAGCGCCGAAGCGTACACGACCTGGAAGTCAAGCTGCTCGTCGCTGGCGCCCAGCTCGATGAACAGATCAAGCACCTCGTCGACCACCTCGGACGGACGAGCGTTCGGACGGTCGATTTTGTTGACGACGACAACCGGCGTCAGGTTTTGCTCCAGCGCTTTGCGCAGTACGAATTTCGTCTGCGGCATCGTGCCTTCGAAAGCGTCGACGACCAGCAGGACGCCGTCTACCATTTTCATGATCCGTTCCACTTCGCCGCCAAAGTCGGCGTGTCCCGGCGTATCCACGATGTTGATCAAATAGTCTTTATACTGAATGGCGGTATTTTTTGCCAAAATCGTAATCCCGCGCTCCCGTTCCAAGTCATTGGAGTCCATCGCTCTTTCCTGCACCGCCTCATTCTCCCGGAATGCGCCCGATTGCTGGAGCAGCTTGTCGACGAGCGTCGTTTTGCCGTGGTCGACGTGCGCGATAATTGCGATGTTGCGGATTTTGTCCCTTGCGTGCATGTGTGTTCAAACCCTCTCTACCCGTGATTTTCGTCTTTGATCTTCTTCATAAAAGAAGCGTCGGACAACAGCGCCGACGCTTGACATTAATATTGATTATACCGGCCCTGCGGCCAAAAAGCAAGGCATTTAGGACCTTTTACACAACTTTTACACGAAAAAACGACGGAAATTTCACCATATTTTCGGCTTGCGCATGATCATAAAAACACCGGCAAGCACAAGCAGCAACACGATCACGTACACCCCGAGCTTGAACAGCAACGTCATGCCAAACAGTCCGACGGCCACCCCCGCCAGAATCATCGCCGCAATCAGCACGCCGCGCTCGGCATTGCGACCAAACAAATGCAGCTCATACAGCCCTACGGCCACGCCAAGAATAAAGCCCGGCCACAGGTAGCTCATCGCCCCCCAGCCGACCACATTGCAGAACAAAAACATCAGCGCATACGTCGTTAAAATGCCGCCCGGCACCAGCACGCCCGCCGGCCAGATGCGGCTGAAAAACAGCGCGTGAAACAGCAGCCCCGGCACCAAAATAAACAGCGGCCACAATATCGAGCCGACAAAATGGAACACGCCCAGCTTGCCCAGCAGCAGAACAACCGCAAGACCAATCAGCGCCACGCCGACGGAATAGCTGTTTCTAGCCATCAGTTCCCCTCCTGACCTCACGAATCGCAAGCGATTCGACATCGTTCTACTTGTAGTTTAGCCTACTCGCCCCAAAATTGCTAGAAGTCTGGGGAAAAACCAGTGGGGCTGGGGTGAAGGGATACGCCGAGGGCAGCGGGACGCGCCCGAGGGCGTTATTTGCGGCTGCGCCGCTTGGCCGCGAGCAAGCGGCTCATGGCGTCGCCGGAGCCGCCGGACGGCGCGGACGCGTCAGGCGGCGGCGAGGCCGGGGCAGAGGCCGCGGGCGGCGAAGCGGCGGGTGGTGACACAGCCGAGGCCGCAGGCGATGACGACGAGCCGCCCGGCGGAACGACGGGACGCGGCGCTGGCGCGGATGCGGCACCGGCGGCGGGCGCAGCGGGCCGCGCGGCCTCCCCGCCCGGCGGCGCCGCTGCGCGAGCGGCCGGCGCTCCGGGCGCAGCCGGGCTGCTGCCGGCCGCTTCGCGCTCGCGACGCTGCCGCAGGCGGTCGAGCGGCCCGGACGCAGCGGGCGCAGCCGCAGCCGCAGCGGGCGCCGGACGGCGGCGCGGCCGCGGCAGCCGGGCAACCGCCGCGGCCAGCGCGCCCGCCGGCCAGCGCACGCGACGGGCCGCGATGTCGGCGAGCAGCAGCCCCAGCGCTGCCGCCAGCAGCGGCCATTCGAGCGGCGTGCGGCGCGGCGTGAAGGCGGCAGCGAACGCAAACGCCGCTTCCGGCCGCTCCGGCGTCAACACACGCCCGCCCGTCAGTTCAGCCAGCTGCTTCAACCGGGCGAAGCCCCGGCCGTCCGGCAGCCGGTACTCCGGCGAATACGGCACGACGAAGCCGGAGGTCGAGCCGCCAATCGTCTGCGGCTTCTCGCCCGGCGCTCCGGGCTGCACCAGTTCCGTGCGCACCATGTACACGCCAGGTTTATCCACAGATAGCTGTTGGGTATATTCGCCGGGAGCCGTCGGCGTCAATGTCAGTTCGCGCACGCCCAGCGACTCATCCGTCACCAGCGCATTCAGTTCCAACGCGCCGTCAGTTGCCGCGCTGCGGGCGTCGAGCGTGACCACATCGCCGTTCAAATGGGCGTCAAGCTCCAGCGGCTCCGTCTGAAACTGCGGAAACGTCCATTTGACCAGTTGCGTGACCATCGCGGGAAAACCGGACCAGCCGATCCAATTCGCCGACCAACCTCCGGTCACATCGCTCGTCCAGGCCACAGCCCTGCCCGCCCCATATTGCCAGCGAGCCAGAATCGGGTCCGGCTCGGCGCTGGTCAGCACCGCCTCCGCCGTCTCCTTAAGCGTTGTGGCGATATAGCCGTTCAGCGCCGGCAGCCCGCCGCCCAACACGCCGCTAAGGTCCGGCGTCCCGACAAACGCTGGCGTAAACGGCCGGTCGACCACGTACGTGCGCGAGATCAGCACCGCCTCACGGCTGAAAATCGCCGGCACCGTCGATTGATCGGCAACGGCGTAAAACCGCCCGCCGGCCAGCTTGGCCAACCGTTCGAGCAACGCCTGATCGGCGTCGGTGCCGATGGCGACCGTGGACATCGTCATGTTCGCCGCCTTCATTTTATCCGCCAATGCCTCGTAGCTGCCGCCCGACGCCGATTGCCCGTCTGTCAGCACAATCAGATGCTTGCGCTGGGCATCGACGCCGGCCAACTTGTCGTACGCCGCTTCGACCGCCGGATAAATGTCCGTGCCGCCGTCGGCCGGTATCGAGTTGATTTGCCGGATGACGTCCTCGCGGTTTTGCGCATTTTGCAGCTTTTGCGGCTCGACATACCAGACCGGCGACGAATCAAAGCCGAGAACGCCAAGGCTGTCGCCGTCGCGCAGCAAATCGACGGTGCGGGCAGCCGCTTCCTGCGCCAGCCGCATTTTATCCCCACTCATGCTCCCCGACTTGTCGATGACCAGCATAATGCCCAGCGACGGCAGCTGCCGTTTGCCGCGCAGGTCCATATAGACCGGCAGCGCCCGCTCAATCGGCGTTTGGAAATAACCGCCCAGCCCAAAGCTGTTATCGCCGCCAAGCATGATCAGCCCTGTACCGTAATCGCGCACGGCCTGCTCGATCATCTCCATTTTATTTTGCGACAGCTGCGTGGCCGCGACATTATTGAGCAGGATGCTTTCATAACTCGTATAGGTCATAAAATCGTTCGAGAGCAGCTCGGGACTTATCGTGTCAAAAGGAATCAGCGCCGCCTGCAAAACGGACTCCACATTGTGCGAACTGCCGCTTTTGCCTTCCACAATCAGCACCTTGGGCGGTCCCTTTACCGTGCTGAACGCATAGCTGGTATTGTTGGCCGCCTGCTCGTCCCCGGCCATATAAATTTCCGCCCGGTAGCGGTGCAGCCCCGGCTCCTTGGCCAGCGCGCGCACGGCAAACCGGTTATCGCCTTGCTCCAGCTTGACCTGACGCGAAGCGATCTCCTGCTTGTCCTCGTAGACGCGCAGCTCGGCTTCCCCGGCCTCCGACGCCCGCACCTGCACCTCGGCCGTGTATGCCTCGGCCTGATAAAGCGTCTGCGGCACGAGCAGCGCCTCGATCGCCGCGTCGCGTTTTTCGCGCGGCAATAGCGGCAGCACGTCAACGGCAATGCCGCGGTCGCGCAGCAGCCGGCCTTGGCTAAGCAGGTCGCCGACATTTTCCTCGCCGTCCGACAGCAGCACAATCCGGCCTGCGTTTCCGCCCGGCAGCAGCGCGCCGGCCAGTTGCAAACCCGCCGCGGCGTTGGTAAACTGGCCGTTGACCTGCGCGTCGAAACCAAACGCGTCCAGTCCACGGGCGTCGAGCGGCTTTTCGATCGCAGCGCCCAGGCCGAAGGAAACGACGGCCGCTTCATCTTTGGCGCTTTTGGCCCCGGCTGCGCCGCGCAGCCAATCGGCGGCCTGCGCTTCACCATGAAGGCTGGCCGAGCGGTCGACGGCAAAAACGACGCTTTTTTGCGCCAGCGGCGTTTGCCAATGCGGGCCGGCCAAGGCCAGCACAAGCAGCGTCAGCACGGCCAGCCGGACGGCGGCGACGAACCGTTTGCGCCCCCGCTCCAGCCGATGCAGCCTGGTCCACAACCACCAGCCGTATACCGGGAGCAACGCCAGAAGCAGCAGCGCTTCGGTCCGGTCAAATCGCATGCCCACGCCGATACACCTCCCATTCTCCGATCAAAACGAGCAGCAGCACAGCCGTAATCCACGGCGTAAGCGGCACGCCGCGACCGCCAGCCGCCGCCGGCTGCGGCTGTGCGGCGACCGGCCCACCGCTCTGCACTGCGTCTGAACCGGCAGCTTCCGCACCGCTGGCCGTTCCGGCGGACGGCTCCGCTGGCGGCCAAGCCGTCCGCGCGTCCACATCCGCTTCCCGCGGGTCCATCGCCACGGCGAGCCAGCGCTTTTGCAGCTCGGCTCCGCTCGCGTCCCGCTCCGTAAAGCGGTACAACCCCGGCACGGACGGCACGGTTTGCAGCGGCGACACCGCGCCGTCGGCGGCTTCCGTCGGCGGCGAAGCCATAGCTATAGCCATAGGCACAGCCACATCCGCCGCAACGGCCGTCCACTCGGCCGACACCGCCTCCGGCCGCACGGCCAACGTTAGCCGCTCGCCGGCGAGCGCCTGGCCGAGACTGCCCCCGGCTTGTGCTGTCAGCCACGCCACAGCGTTTTGCACCAGCACGGGAAATTCCGGGCGCAGCGGCAGATCGCTTTGCGCGAGCGCAAATGCGAATTCGAGCCGCGGCTGGTCGCCGGACAGTCCCGCTGCCGCGAGCAGCCGCCCGTCGGCCGCAGTGATCAGCGGCGTCAAATCCGCCGCAACGGCGCTTAGCTTCTGCACCGCGGCGATATGCACGTCGTCAAGCCGCAAATAGCGGTTGATCGGATGATCGGCTAAGGCAAACGGCGGGCTCGCCGCCACGCCATCCGCCGCCTGTGCCGACGTCGGCAAACGCCACAACGGTTTGGCCGCCAGCAGCCGCTGCCAGTTTTCCCCGGCAATCTCGGCAGGAGCGACGCCATCAAGCACGACCAGGTCGAGCTTGTCTGACGCAGGAGTGGCATATACGCCGTCGGCGCCCTTTTGCGTTCTCAGCACATCGACGCCGGCGAGCGCCAGCGCTTTGTCCAAAAATAAATTACCTGCGCCCACATAAGCCGCCCGCTTGCGCTGCGTGCCCGCGGCCGCGAAAGCAAACGCCGTGTTATCGGCGGACAAAGCATCCCGAATGTCAAGCTCCAGACGGTACACATCCGCGCCGCGCAGCCGTTCCCAGTAAACCGGCTGCTGTTCTCCCGGCTGCAGCGTCACCCGGCGCAGCGCTTCGGCTTGCCCGTCCGCATAAATAACAGCGTCCAGATCAGCCGGCGTTGTTCCCCAATTTTTCAGCACGGCAACGGCCCGCTGGCTGCTGGCCGACGCGCCCTCGGACGTTGCAGCGGCAGACGAAGCCGTTTCGCCGGACGCCAGCGCTTTCACGCCAAACTGCACGATGCCGACATTGCCTGTGGACGCGCCGCCGATCCGCTCGACGTGTACCGGGGCATCAAAGCGCAAACCCGCAACATTTTCCGGCCACTGCTGATCGGTATAAATTCGCACCTCGGCTTCGGCGTCTCCGCGCGTCAGCGCCGAAGCAAGCGACAACGTCTCGCGGTAGGCCGCATGGCCGTAAAACGGCTGCGCACCGCCAAGCGCCGCTTGTAGATCGGTTATGCCCGCTTGCCGCTGCAAGACCAGTTCGGGCTGGCTGCGCAACACCAGCAGCGAATATTCGCTGCTGGCCGCCTCGTCCCGCGCATAGCGGGCAATCGCCGCCTTGGCCTGCTCAAACCGGCTGACCGGCTTTTCCCGCTCCGCTTCATCGCCGGCGTTCACCGGCTCATCCTCCGTTTGCATGCTTGCCGAGGCATCCAGCACAAACAGCACATGCGCTTTGGCCTGCCCCGCCGTGCGGACGGACGGCTGCAACAGCCCAAATACAAGCAGCGCCGCTGCCAGCAGTTGCAGCCATAAAAGCAGCTGCCGACGCAAACGCTGCCAGGGCCGGTTCGCCTCTTGCTCGCGCAATACGCGCTGCCAGAGCAAATGACTCGATACGGGCGTATCGATATAACGGCGCTTTAATAAGTATAAGATGACGATCAGCAGCAGCGATAAAAACAACCATAAACTGCCCAGCGATGCAAATTCCATGCTTCACCCCCGGCGTTGACACAAATCCCTTTCACACAGCTCCACGCCACATTCAGCTCAACCAGCCCACCGCAGCGCGGCAGCCCTCCGCCATACTCAGCCCAACAGCCCGCTGCGGCGCAGCTCCTTCAACAGCACTTCGTCCACCGGCATATCCGTCACGGCCTGCACGTAAGCGATACCCCGCTCGAAGCAAAAAGCGCGCAGTTCGCCGGTAAAACGGTCGAACGCTTTTCCATACGCTCTGAGCACCTTGTCGCTGAACGCCACCTCTTTGCCAAGCCCGCTTTCGCTGTCGATCAGTTTCAGTTCGCCACTTAACGAAGGAGCAACCTCCTCGCGCGCCAGCACCTGCACCACGACCACCTCCTGCCGGGCCGCCAGCAAATAGCTCAACGCCTCGCGCACGCCCGATTCATACATGAAATCGGAAAACAGCCACGTCATGCCCGGCTGGCCCGGCAGCGCGCCCGGCTGGCCAAACACCGCCGCCGCATCGCCGGCTCCTGCCAGCGCACATTGCTCCAAAAACGCAAAAAGACGCGGCGCGCTGCCCTTTCCGCGCAGCGGGGCCAGCCGGCTTTCGATGCGGTCGGTGAAGCTCGCCGCGCCGACCCGGTCGAAGCGGTTCAATGACATGTAACCAATCGCGGCGGCCAGCCGCTTGGCATATTCCAGCTTGCTTAACGGCTGCAAGCCCGTTGCGGCTCCCCCGGCTGCGGGAGCGGAAAGCGGCGGCGAAACGCCGTTGGCTCCGCCAAAGCCCATCGATGCCGAAACATCCAGCCACAGATGCACCTGCAGCTCCTGCTCGTCCATAAACAACTTGATAAATGGCTTGCCGGTGCGCCCGTAAGCGTTCCAGTCGAGCTGGCGCGTATCGTCGCCTGGACTGTACAGCCGATAATCGGCAAATTCCAGCGAGGAGCCAAGCCCGCGGGAACGCCGCCGGCCTTGCAGCGTGCCGCGAATACGCGTTTTGGCGGCAATGCTCAGCATGTCCAGCCGGGCCAGCAGCTGCGAATCGAGCAGCCCCGCGCCTGCGCTCATCGCCCTTCCTCCAGCGCAGCGATCGCCGCTTGCACGATCGAATCCGCAACGATCCCCATCGCTTGTCCCTCGAAATTAAGCAAAATCCGGTGCCGCAGAGCCGGCAGGGCAACTGCCGCCACATCCTGCCGCGATACATGGTAACGTCCGGCCAGAAAAGCGCGAACCTTCGCCACGGCGATCATTGCCTGCGCGCCCCGCGGCCCGGGTCCAAAGCGCACGTAGCGGTTGACCGCTTCCGGCGCGCTTTCGTCTCCGGGATGTGTCGCCAGCAGCAGACGCACCGCATAATCCAACACCTCATCAGCCACCAAAATGCCGCGCAACCCTGTCTGCATCGCCTGCAACAGCGGGCCGTCAGCCACCGGCTCAACCTGCGGAGCGCCAGCCGCCGTCGTGCGGCTGACGATCGCCTTTAATTCCTCTTTTGTCGGATAAGTGACGATAATTTTCAGCAAAAAGCGGTCGAGCTGCGCTTCCGGCAGCGGGTACGTCCCCTCTTGCTCCAGCGGGTTTTGCGTCGCCAGCACAAAAAACGGCGAAGGCAGCCGATGCGTCGCCGCGCCAACCGTAACCGTATGTTCCTGCATCGCTTCCAGCAGCGCGCTTTGCGTCTTCGGCGTAGCCCGGTTGATCTCGTCAGCCAGCACGAAATGGCCAAAAATCGGTCCCTGCTCAAAACGATGCGACGTTTCGCCGCCGCTGCCGAACCGGATGACGTTCGTGCCGGTAATATCGGCCGGCATCAGATCCGGCGTAAATTGAATGCGCGAAAAACTTAAATCGACCGTCTCGGCCACCGTTTTGACCAGCATCGTTTTGCCAAGCCCCGGAATGCCCTCCAGCAGCGCATGCCCGCCGGCCAAAAGACACCAGAGCAACTGCTCGACCACCTCCTGCTGACCGACGATCACGCGGGCGATTTGCTCGCGCATGCGCGCCACCGCCGCGCCCCAGACCTCCAGCTCCGCTTTCGAATCCACCATATGCAAACAACTCCCCTTGTCATTAGCGCTGCGGCTGTATTTGCAAAAAATAATCGCGAACGAGATTTTGCACGTTTTGCGGAAGCTCCGAGCGGTTCAGCGATGCGGACGCTTCGGCCGCGTAATCGGCGTACACGTCTTCGTACGGGCGCAGGTCCCCGTCCACACCCGGCGCGCTGCCGGCCGGCGACGTCTCGCCGCCGCTGCCGCCGCCAAGCGGGCCGTTATCGACGACCGTGCCGCCACCGCCCCCCGTGCGCTCCCGCGGTGTCGATACCAACCCGCGCGAGCCGGCGCCAGTTCCAGCCCCAGCTCCACCTTGCGTCCCGGCTCCAGCTCCGCCTTGCGCTCCAGCTCCAGCACCGCCCTGCGCTCCAGTTCCGGCACTGCCTTGCACTCCGGCCCCAGCACCGCTCTGCGTCCCGGCTCCGGCTACCGCCGTGCCGCCTTGCGCTCCGGCCGCAAGCTGCGCGGCGAGCCCGTCCGGCGCCCACACGGCGCCGGTCTCGCCCAGCGCCTGCGCCTGCGCGCGCGCTCCCGCAGCAAGCTCCGCGGCTTGCTGCAGGGCCATGGCTTGCTGCTGCGCCAGCGCAAGCCGGCCCGCGGCGGCGTCGCCCAGCGCCGCCGCAACCCCCTGCAGCGCCGCGGAGGCGCTGCTGCTATCGCCGCCGGCAAACGCCGCGGCGGCTTGCTCGAGGCCGCCGGCCAATCCGGCGGCGGCCTGACCCGGGACCGCGGCTTCCGCCGACGCGGCCAGCCGCCGCAGCTCGTCGGCGAGCTGCTGCTGCATCTGCGGCGTCATGCCCGCCGCAGCCTCCGCAACGCCGCCGAGCTCACGGCGCACACCCGCGGCATCGCCGCGCGCCAGCGCCTCGCCGACGCCGCGCAACACCGCGGTCCGCTGCCACGATGCGGCCCAAGCCTGCGCTTGAAGCTGCTGCTTATCCAGGTCCTTAAGGCCCTGGTCCATCCGCTTCAACGCCTCCTCCAGCTGCGCCAGCGCCTCCGGTCCCGTCGTGCCGGGGCCAAGCTGCTCGGCCAACTGCGTCAAATCGCCGGCCATCCGCTGCACGGCCGGGGCCGGAGACGGCACGGCCGCAAGCGCTGCCGCAAGCTGCGAAACCTGCTCCCGCTGCTGCCCGATCCACGCCTGATCGTGCTGCCGGCGCGCCAGCGCCGCATCCTGCCCGTTCGGCAGCAGCAGCAGGAGCGCGAACACCGCCGCCAGACCGGCGGCAGGCAGCCACAGCCGACGCGCCGGACGCAGCGGCAAAGCGGCTTGCAAACCGCCGCGCGTCAGCCACTCCTCCAGCCGTTCCGCGGCCTCGCGCCGCTGCAGCTCGGCAAACACCGAGGTTTCGCCATGAAAGCGCAACGCTGTCGTCAGCCGCTCCTCCAAACCGCTGCGGTCAGGCAACGCAGCCGCCGCTTCCAACGGAATCCGGCGCAACGCCAACAGCATGAAGCCGGCCAGCAACGCAGCCGCCAGAACGATCCAGGCCGCGCCCCGATAACCGGCAATCGGCCACAACCGTCCGGCTCCCAGCACCAGACTGGCGGCACAAGCGCCCGCCGTCAACGCCCAAAACCCGATGCGCAGCGCTTGCGCCTGCCGTAGCCGCCGCATAACCGGACGCAGCCGCGTTCCCCATTCATCCTGCCGCTCCATGCCGTTTCCCTCCTTTTCCCATCCGCATAGTCTGTTCACTCAAAAGCCCGTGAACGCTCCATCAATAGCCACAGCCACCCTCAAAACCGTATTTCGTACTACGCATCCCACAACCCGTATTCCGCACCTCGCATCACGCATTCCACGACCCGCATTCCGCACTTCACATTCCACATCCCGCGACCCACATTCCGTACTTCACACTACGCATCCCACAATCTGCATTCCGCACCTCACATTACACATCCCACAACCCATATTCCGCGCCTCGCATCACACATTCCACGATCCCCATCCCACACTCCACCACCACAACCCCCAACCATTCCCCTGTTACTTCCTTCTCCTCAGCACAGGCCGCAAATAACGCACGCTTAACACCAGCAGCAGCACGGAAAGCAGCGCATAAAAAGCCGTAAAAATATGCCACATTTGCAAAGTCGGGTGATTATGGAAAAATTCCTTGGCCAAATCGGGAATCATCAGGCTGAGCAGCACGACCATCGGATTAAAACTTAAAAAGTACCCGAGCACCTCTTCGTTCATCCCGCCTCCAACCAACTCCCCGAAAAACAGCCCGGCCAGCGCCGTAAAACCAAAAATAACGAGCACAAAACCGTAGGTGGTGATGACGGAAATGACGGTTTTTTTGAACATCGTGGAAAAAAAGATTCCCGCCGAGCCAATCGTCAGCATCACGAACAAATAAAACACAAAAATCGCAATCAACTGCCACGGCGATACGCCGCCGTACAAAAACACAATGCTGTACAAAGGCATCGTCGCCAGTACCGTCAACAGCATAAAACCAAGCGAAGCGAGCAGCTTGCTGAGAATAATCGTCCCCGAGCTTTGCTGGGTCGTCAGCAGCATGTTCAGCGTCTGCTTTTCGCGCTCGCCGCTAATCGTGCCCGCGGTCAACCCCGGCGTCATAAATGAAATAAGCACCAATTGCACGCCGCTGAGGAAATAAAACAGCTCGCTGCTTTTGCTGGCGCTGAGCGCGTTGCTGGCGCCGCCGATATTGATGTAAGCGAAGCCGAGAGCCAGCAGCCCGATCGCCAGCAAATAGGCGAAAATCGCAATCGGCGAGCGCATCGAACGCATGCGCAGACGAATTTCTTTTTCCAATACGGGATTAATCCACAGCTTCTTGCGATGGTTCATGCGCGCCGCCTCCTTTGGTAATTTCCAGAAACACATCCTCCAGATTGGTCGTCGCCTCGCTGAAAGCAATCACGACAAACCCCCGGCCGATCAACTCGGCAAGCAGGCCCGCCTGCTGGGCATCGTCGCCGCTGAAATGCACCTGCAAGCTTTTGCCGTCGTCCTGCACTTCGGTAACAAGCGGCAGATCGCCCAAATAAGCGGCAGCTTCCTCCCGGAGACCGGCCAGCCGGATATGCAGCACACGTTTGGCCTTCATGCGGTTTTGAATGTCTTCGACACGCCCTTTGGCGATCAGCTTGCCGTATTCAATAACGCCGATTTCATCGACCATTTCAGCCAGTTCGGGCAAAATATGCGAGGAAATGATAATCGTTTTGCCCATCGATTTCAGTTCCTTGAGAATTTCCCGCATCTCGATGCGCGCCCGCGGATCAAGCCCCGAAGCCGGCTCGTCGAGAATCAGCACCTCCGGCTCATGTACCAGACAACGCGCCAGGCACAGCCGCTGCTTCATCCCGCGCGACAGCGTGTCGACGTAAAAATCCGCCTTGTCCGTCAAATTGACCAGCTCCAGCAGCTGCGGGATCAGCTTGACCCGCTCCGCCCGCGGAATGCCGTAACTCGCACCGTAAAAATCGAGATACTCCGTCGTTTTGAAATTGTCATACACACCGAAAAAATCCGGCATATAGCCGATCAGCTTGCGCACCTCTTTCGGTCGCTCCGTCACCTCGCAGCCGCCGACCTTGGCCGTCCCCGATGTCGGGGCCAGCAGCGTGGCGAGAATCGCCATCGTCGTCGATTTGCCCGCGCCGTTCGGGCCGACAAAACCGAATACTGTACCTTTGCCGATATGCATAGTCAGTGAATCGAGCGCCGTAAAATTGCCGTAGCGCTTGGTCAAATTATCGATGTCGATCATCGCTGCACCGCTCCTTCCAATGAAAACGCAGGGAATGCCAACCAGACGTCCGACTGCGTCGTAGCCGCCTGCATGCGGATTTTCCCTTCCTGTACGTAAGGCTGCAGCTTGTCGTTCTCCAGGAGCAACGTGGCGCCCGATTCCACCGTCTCCCAAGCGGCGGTTTGCGCGTTCCACAGCATGAGCGTGATATCGCTGTTTTTCTCCGACTCCATCTGCAAACGTCGGTATGCGGCGTTTGGCACCTCCGGCAGCCGGTATTCGAAAACCATCTGCCCGCTGCTCAGATGAACCCGCTCGCTGTCATGATAATCAATCGCACCCGCTGACATCGTGCTGTCGGTAATCACAGGAAGCAGCGCTGCGCTTGGTATAAAAATGCCGCCGTCTTCGCCGACATAATTCAAGTGAATCGGCTGCACCCATAAGGAGATTTGTTCCGTCGGCACCGCATGCCCGTCCACGGTCAAATCCGAGCCGCTTTCCCGGACAAAACCAAACACGGCCGGAGGGATCATCTGTCCATAAGCCCCGTCGCGGTAAAAATATTCCATCAAAAGCGCTTTCTCCCGCACGTTCGTACCCGCGCCCTGCATGATGCCGTAAGGGAACATCAGGTCGGCCAGCGACGAAGGATCGCTGACATAGCTGCCGCCGGACACTTCCACGTCGGCCGTCGCACCGGGCGCCAAATCGCCGATTTGCAGCCATTTGTTGTTGATCAGCAGCCCAACGCCGCGCAGTTGCTGCTGCGTACGGTTCGTCACCGCGCCGCTCAGCTTATCGGGAGCCGACGACTTAAGCGTAAAATCAAGCGTGCCCGCTCCCGGCAGCGTCCGTCCGCTCGTGACCATTTTGCTGATTGAGGAATACGGCACATGATCAAGCTCAATCGAAGCGCCCGTGCCGCTTGGCGACATCGTCCAGCCATTCGAGCCGCCGAGCCGCCGAGACACGGAAACGTCGGACATCGATAGCGGCTGCGCCGCATCGACACCGGGAAGGCTGAGCGCCGGGCTTCCGCCCTTGGGCACGAACAACGCCAGCGCCGTGCGCTGCACCGCCTGACCCGTGCCGTCCAACTCCACGATGCCCAGCTGCTGCGCCAACATGCTGCCGCGACTGGCGATGCCGAACTGGAAAATGCCAATGCTGGTCAACACCGCCAGCACCGGAATCGCTACCCAGGCCCACTCCCGCCGGTCCCATCTGCGCAAAACAAAATACAGCAACGGCCCGACGAGCACCGCATACGCCAGCAACACCAAAGACAACATCGACAGCTTCGGCGGCTTAAGCTGCGGGAAGTAGTCCAGCGCATTGTCCAATTGCCAAAAAGATGAAGAAACGCCCCCGCGGTTGATCGCCGCAGCGTCCGGCAGACGGTCCTGCAGCAGCCGCGCCCATAAACCGGCGTTCCCCGGCCAGGAAGCCAGCGGGTCCAGCGCCAGATCGTAAGCGACGTAGCCGACAGAACCGCGCCCGCGGTTTTGGTGCGCAGCCAGCACCTGCCCGCCCTGCTGCAAGTCGACGAACGCTCCCGCCGCCGGCTTGGCCAACGAAAGCGTAAACGGTGCGCTCAAAGGCAACGGCTTGCCGCCCGCCTCGGCCAGCGCCGCCAGCTCGGTGACAGCCGTCGTGCCCGTGTAGGTCACTGGCGACAACTCGGCGAACGGCCCGGCCGTTTTCGGAAAACCCGCGCCGCCGGCAAGCAGCAGCTCGCCGCCTTGCTCGACCCAGCGGGCAATCGCCTGCACCTGCTCCGGCTTCAACGTATCGGAAGCAAAATCGTTGATCGCCAGCACATCCAGATTGTTCAAGGCGAGCACATTGTCCGGCACATCTGCCGCCTGCAGATGCAGCACGTCGACTTGCCGGTTGTCCGCGTTCAGCAGCGCCAAAAAATTCAGCGTGTCCGCACCCGTTGCCAGCACGCCGACCTGAACCGCCGTGGGCGAAGCCATGCTGATTTCCAGCGCCGTGTCCCCTGTCGTGGCCACCTCGCTGCCGTCATTGGCCGAATGTTCATAAAAAGCGATATGATTGCTGTCTTTCGCATAAACCATGCCCGGCAGCAGCATCGTGACCGTTTTCGCGCCGCCCTGCGGCAGCTCCACATGCTGCTTGTAGCTGAAATCCGGCTGGCCGGTCCCTTGTTGTCCGATTTGCACGACAAGATCGCCTTCCAGATTCGTTCCCGGATTGCTGAGCGTAAAACGCACCGGCAACCAGGCCCCTTGCTTGAATTTCGGTGCGCCCAAGCCGGGCTGCGCTTGAATGTGCAGCTGCGGCTGCTCTCCTGCGGCCGCCGCGCCGCTTGCGCCTGCTCCCAGCAAGCCAAGCGCCAGACAGCCGCTCAAGCAAGCTTTGTATAATCGCTGAAACTTGACGTACACGCCGACAACTCCCTTTAATTTAGGATACTTTTCCACTCCAAATAGACGGAAACGAGCGACAAAAGGTTTCATCGCAGCTAGTCCCATTGTAGCGGATGAGCCGCGCATTTGGAAGGGAATACAAAAAATGGGGCTGTCCGAAAAGTCAATTTGTGATTTTTTGAGCCCCACTTGAAGTAGCAAAATGCCCATAAAAATGACCCCTCTCTCCACTTTACTGTGGATTTTGGGGTCATTTTTGGGTTATTCCCTATAGTGCGATCCCTTTTCGGACAGCCCCAGGTGCATGATCGCGTTCATGCGGACGTAAACCAGCGTCATCGGCCGGCGCGCAAGCTTTTTTTTGCGGCAGCAGCGGACGGCCTCGAAAACGCCGTAGCGCGCCGGCGGACCGTTCTGCGCCGGCGGTGCTTCCGCCGCACAGGCGGCTCCACGCACCGCAAGCCACTCGGCTGCTCTACTCCACGCGGGCGCGCAGCGTTTTCACCCACTTGCCGCCAAAACCGGCCGCCACCACCAACAGCGTCGTCCACACCGGCAACCATACATGCAAAAATTCGAATTGGTATAAAAACAAATCGATCATCTTTTCGTCCTGCACAAACATTTCCCCGGCCGTGTAGCCAAGAATGCCCGCGCCCAAATACACAAGAATCGGAAAGCGCGTCAACAGCTGCATCACCAGCGTGCTGCCCCAGATGATGATCGGGATGCTCAGCCCGATGCCCAGAATGATAACCGTCGGGTTGCCGTGGCCTTTGGCGGCGATTGCCAGCACGTTGTCGAGGCTCATGACGAAATCGGCGACAATGATCGTCCAGATCGCTTTGCCCAGCGTGGACGCTTCCTTCACATGCGAATGACTGTCATCGTCAGCCAGCAGCTTGACGGCGATCCACAAAAGCAGCACGGCTCCCGCCGCCTGCAAATACGGCACCTCCAGCAAGCTGACCGCCACCAGCGTCAGCACCAGACGCAAGGCGATCGCGCCAAACGCCCCCCACCAGATCGCCCGCTTGCGCTCGCGCAGCGGCAGGTTTTTGCTGGCTAACGCGATAACGACGGCGTTGTCGCCGCTCAGCACCATGTTGATCAGCATAATTTGCATAAACAACAGCAATTCCTCAAGCATTGGGCCAACCCCTTTTCCTTGCCGAAAGATAAGAGCAGCCCTATGCCCGCAGGCTACAACAAGTTCTGCTCCCGCTCATCCTTTTGTTCGGATCGAATGGTCAGGGTTTCCGTTTGCGCAGCGGCGCGTTCGATCAACTCGGGCAAAAAGGCCATGCCGCTTTCGATCTTCTCGACGACGCGCAGGTTCGGGTTCGTGCTCGGCGATGGCGGCAAAAACAACGTGCAGCAGTCCTCATAAGGCAAAATCGAAATCGGGAACGTGCCGATCCGCTCGGCGATGCGGACAATTTCCTTCTTGTCCAGCATCATCAGCGGCTGCAAAATCGGCAACTGTACCACGTGCCCGATCGCATGGAGGCTTGGCAACGTCTGGCTGGCAACTTGACCGAGACTTTCTCCAGTCACCAACGCCTGCAGCCCTTCCCGCTCGGCCACCAGACCGGCGATGCGGTACATCGCCCGGCGCATCAGCGTCACGAGCAGATTTTCCTTATAAGCGGTGTGGATCGCCGTCTGCACCTCGGTAAACGAAACAAGATGCAGCTTGACCGATTCCGCATAGCCGGCCAACTGGCGAGCCAGATCGATCACCTTAAGCTTGGCGCGTTCGCTGGTGTACGGATAGCTGTGGAAATGAATCATGTCCAGCTCCAGCCCTTTGCGCATCGCCAGCCAGCCGGCTACCGGGCTGTCGATGCCCCCGGAAAGCAGCAGCAGCGCCTTGCCGCTTGTGCCCGCCGGGAAGCCGCCGGCGCCTTCGACCGACCCGGCGTACAGGAGCGCGCGCTCCTCGCGCAGCTCGACGCGCAGCTCCACCTCGGGCTGGCGCACATCCACCGCAAGGCCCGGGCAGCCTTCCAGCACGTAGCCCCCTACCAGATTGTTCATCTGCTGGGAATCGTGCGGGAACGCCTTGTTCACGCGGCGCACGCTGACCTTGAACGTCGCCGGCCGCTTGGGCAGCGACTGCATGACCTGCAGCGCCCGCTCGCGGATCGCCGCAAGCTCAAGCGGCGCGGAATACGCCGGACTGAAAGAAGCCAGTCCGAACACGCGGCCAAGCGCCGCTGCGGCCGCTTCATAGGAAACACCCCTTAGCTCCACATATACGCGTCCATATTCGGAAATATACCTTAAATCGGGAAAAGGCGCGAGCACGCGGCGAATTTGCCGCAACACCGCCCTTTCGAATCGGCTGCGGTTGCGCCCTTTGAGCGTCAGCTCGCCGAGTTTGAGCAGCAAACAATCCGGTTTCATCTATCGTGTTCTCCTTCCGTAATTCCCTTTTCGCGCCGGCGCGAGCTGCTGGACGACCTGGGCCAACGCCGCGATGAACCGGTCGGCCTCGGCCTCCGGCAGCTCGGCCGGAAAGCTGACGCGCAGGCCGCTGGACGCCTGCGCGAAAGTATAACCCATCGCCAGCAGCACGGCGCTGGGCTGCTCTTCCCCCGAAGCGCACGCGGACTTCGTGGAGATGCAGATGCCATGCTGCTCCAGTGCGTGCACAACGACCTCGGCTTTCATGCCGGGGTACGTAAAGTGCACGATATGCGGGGCATGGCACGCCTCGCGGTCCGGCCCGCTGACGGCCAGACCGGGAATCACCGCGATGCCCGCGGCGAGGCGGCGGCGCAGCCGGTACGCCGCCTCCGCCTTGGGCGCGCGCGCCTCCATGGCCAGGCGCAGCGCCTTGGCCATGCCGACGATCAGCGGCACATTCTCCGTGCCGCTGCGCATTCCCTGCTCCTGACCGCCCCCGGCGAGCTGCGGCGCCAGCCGCACGCCCGCGCGGCGGTAGAGCAGGCCAACCCCCTTGGGGCCGCGGAATTTGTGCGCCGACACGCTGCACAAGTCAACGCCCAGCTCGCGCAGCCCCAAGGGCAACTTGCCGATGCTCTGAATCGCATCGACATGAAACAGCACGGTCGGCTTGTCCGCCAGCAGCCGACCGATTTCGGCCAGCGGCTGCACCGAGCCGACTTCATTATTCACGTGCATCACGCTGACCAGCACGGTGTCGGGCCGCAGCGCCGCGGCCAACGCGTCGATGCGCACCAGCCCCTCGGCGTCCACCGGCAGGCGCGTCACCGTGAAGCCGCTTTCCTCCAGCTGGCGCATCGGCTCCAGCACCGACGGGTGCTCGATTTGCGTCGTGATCAGATGGCGGCCGCGGCTTTGGTTCGCCCAAGCCGCTCCTTTGATCGCCAGGTTGTTGCTCTCCGTGCCGCCTGACGTCACGATCAGCTCGCGCCCATCGACGCCAAGCGCCGCCGCCATCACGTCCTTCGCCTTGCCGAGCAGGCGCTCGGCTTCGACCCCCAGCCCGTGAATCGAAGACGGATTGCCGTAATGGCTGCGCATCGCTTCGGCCACGGCGTCGATCACTTCCTCATAAGGCGGCGTCGTCGCCGCCCAATCCAAATACAACATAAGCAATATCCATTCCTTTCCTTGCCCTACCCTCATTAAAACGCAAAACGCCGCCCCGCTCAAGCCGCAAGGCGCCCTGACAACAGAAAAAGCCGTCCCGCTAATCGCGGAATCGGCTGTACATGCCCACATCGATATCCAAACGAATCAGGTGGCGGCGTAACCCGCTTTAAGCCCGAGCACCTTTTTCACATAAGCCTGCGTTTCCTTCGGCAACATGACAAGCTTGTCGGCCAAATCGCTGTCGTTTTTGATCCCCAGCCGGTCGACGCGGCCCGGTCCAGCGTTGTACGCAGCAAGCGCCACGCCTTCATTGCCGTTGTATTTGCTCAGCAAATTCGCCAGAAAATGCGTCCCGGCCGTCACGTTTTGCTGCGGATCAAACGGATTCGTGACGCCAAAGCCGCTGCCCGTGCCGTCCATCAGCTGCATCAAACCTTTGGCTCCAGCCGACGATACGGCGGTATGGTCGAAATCGGACTCCTGGTGGATCACCGCTTTGACCAGCGCAGGATCGACGCCAAACCGGCTGGCCGCCGATTGAATCAAACCGTCGTATTGCGCCGAAGCGTCTGACGTATCAAGCGCTGTGCTCCCCAGCGCGGAGAGCGGCGTATAGGACTTGTTCAAGGCGTACAAGGAAGCCGGAATATAGCTTTTGCCCGATGAAGCGCCTGCAGATAGGCTGGACAGCAGCCCCGTCAAGTCGGACGTTCCGCCTCCGCCCAGCGCCGTAAGCGCAGCCAGCGGGTCGCTTCCGGCATCGTCCAGCGATGCCGTCTGCCCCTGACTCATCATCGTTTCCAGCAGCGCCTGGAAATCAAGCCCGCCGTCGTCGGAATCCGTGTCCGAACCGCCGGAAATCAGGCTCATTTTATTCAGCAGTTGCAACTGCAGCAGTTCCTTCATCACTCGCGGATCGATATTATTCATACGATACCTCGTTTCCCTCTATCGTTCGCTGATACCATTGTACACGTTTTAACAGCCCAGAGCCATACCAAATTTCAGGAAACGCCCGGCCCGGCGCAAACCTGGCAGGCCCCGCAACCCTTCCCTATTGTCCCTATGCGCCGGCAACAATAATGAACCCACCCCCTCGTTTCCATCGGAACCAAGGGAGTGGGTCGGCAATCTGAAAAGAACAGCCCCGCGGCTGTTCTTCCGTCGATCCTTTAGGAAATATTCTGCTGGAACATTTCCTGCTCCGGCAGCCTGCGCACCGTGACGCGGGAAATGCGCAAATGGTCGGTCTCTTCCACGATAAAGGCAAATTCGTCGTTGTAGATAACCTGCTGGTTGCGGCTTGGCGGAATTTCGATTTGCGAATAAATCCAGCCGCCGATCGTATCGTAATCGTCCGACTCGATCTCGACGCCGAAATAATCGTTCACCTCGTCGATCAGCAAGAGGCCGTCGATCGAAAACGTATTTTCGTCGCGCATTTCGATCGACGGACGTTCCTCGTCGAATTCGTCCTGAATCTCGCCGACGATTTCTTCCATGATATCCTCCAGCGTCACGAGGCCGGAGGTGCCGCCGTATTCGTCGATCAACAACGCCATCTGGCTTTTCTTCTTCTGCATCAGCTTGAGCAAATCGCTGATCTGGATCGAGTCCGGCACCGTGGTGATCGGGCGGATGATCTTTTTGATCCCGGTCAGGTTGGCGTTTGGCTTGAGCAAATCCTTGATATGCACAAACCCGACGATGTTGTCCTTGTCGGGGTCGCACACCGGATAGCGGGTGCGCATTTCCTTCATCGCAATGCCGAGGTTTTCGGCAAAGCTGAGCCGCGCATACAAGCAGTCCATCTCGGTGCGTGGAATCATGATTTCCTTGGCGGTCGTTTCCGCAAAGTCGAATATATTGTCAACAAGCGTAAGCTCTGTATTATCGATCAGTCCGCTTTTGTGGCTTTCTTTCATCAGAACGCGGATTTCTTCCTCGGTGTGCGCCGATTCGTGTTCGGTCGTCGGCTCAATGCCGGCGCGGCGCAGCATCCAATTGGAAATGCCGTTGAGCATCCAGATAAACGGATACATGATTTTGTAGAAAATAATCATCGGCCCGGCGGCCAGCAGCGTGATATTCTCGGCCTTGCGGATCGCATACGTCTTCGGGAACTGCTCGCCAAGCGTAATGTGGAAAATCGTCATCAGCGTAAAGGCGATCACAAACGTAATCGTGTGGAACAAGGTATCGGACAAATGCAGCGGGTGCAGCAGCGGCTCCAGCAGCATGGCGAAAGCGGGTTCGCCGACATAACCCAAACCCAGCGACGTCAGCGTAATCCCCAATTGGCACGCCGACAAATAAGCATCAAGATTATTGATAATTCCTTTGGCAAACTTGGCGTTGCGGTTGCCTTCCTCCGCCAGCGAGTCGATCCGGCTGCCCCGAACCTTGACCATCGCAAATTCGGCAGAAACGAAAAAGCCATTAAGCAACACCAGCACCACAACTAAAGCAAAACTGAACAACGTCGGTAACGGATCACTGTCCAATACCCTACCCATCCCCTCGGTCCTGCTTGAGGAGAATAGGTGCACCTCCCTTAAAGTCATTTTTTATTCAATATTACTTTTCATTATATAATAATACTCTAATCCGTCAAACGTGAGAATATGACCTCAACCGCCAAAAAGTACGAGCAATCGGGAGCACGCGGGGCAAAACGAACGATCGACGCGGCAATTCACGGCGAGAATCGCCGATCCTGCCGATTTCGGACATTGCAAGCGTTTCGCCGGCATATTGTCCAAAAATTATGGCGCACCTTGCGCCGAAAACCGTGTGCTGCGCCAAACAGCGGCATAAAAAAATGACCTCAGCCTCCACATGCTTGTGGATTTTGAGGTCATCTTTCGGGCTCCCGTCACATGCGAACATGAGAGGGACAACCCTTTGCGGCTTGCCGGTACAGGACGCATCCTGCCCGGTCAGCCCTTGCGTTCACGCATAGTTCGGCACGAGGAAAAAGTAGGCGGCGACGGCCAGCAAGCCAAGCGAAATCGCCCACGCTCCCAACGCCTTGTTGCCGCGCAGGAAAGCGAAGAAACCTAACGCGATACCCGCCGGACCCAGCACGGCCGGCCAGACGAACAACGCAACCAGCGCCGTAAATAAGGCGATGTACCCGAAGGTGCGCGAGCGGTTGACCGCTTCCTCGGCCGCTTCCAGCCGATTGGCGTCAGCCGTATGCCCGGACGGGGCAGCAGCTCGCGAAGACACGGGCAGCGGCAAATAACCTGCGTCCGCCGCGAACTCCTCGCGATCATTCAAGCCGCCTTCGCGGCGAAGCTGGTCCGCCTGATGCCGCAGCTTGGCGGCTTTACCGGGCGCGAAGTCTGTTTTTTTGTCCATAACATCCTCCACGGGCCAAGCTATTTGCGTTGTTTCGGCTCGAACGTGTGGCAGCACGTTTGCGCCGACTTGCTGGCGGTGTCCTGATGCTGCGAATCAAACGACTCTTCCGCGAACTCGGTGTCAAACTGCGCGTTGGCATGCTGATCGACATCAATCATGATCGTGTCTGCGCTGCATGTGTTGCCCTGCGACCAGTGTTCGCAGTTGGCAACCGAACATTTCACTTCCGGCATTCGTCATCACCCCCCTAACAATTTGCCCGCCAGAGGGATGGCCTATTCTCTACACCTGCAGCTTGCTAGAAAGCACCAAATACATCGCATGCGACCACAGCAGCGGCAGCGCCGGATCGCCCCACTGTGCCAGCCACTGGCCGTAAGCTTCCGGGGCGCGCAGCGCGTCCGGCACCTGCTCCGGCAGCCGTCCGAGCGCGTCAGCTTGGCCGGCAATCCAGTCGAGGCAACGCTCCGCCTCGGCGCGGTCGCCTTGTTCCAGCTTCACCCAGCCGTACCAGGCGGTCAGCAGCAGCCATTCGCCGCCGCCGTAATAGGTATCCTCGACATACCGCTGAATGCCCCCGTGCTTAAGCTCGGCTTCGATCGCCTGCACCGTCGCTGCCATCCGCGGGTCAAACGCGTCGACAAGCCCAAACGGCACGCACAGCCACAGCAAGCTGGCGTCAACACCCGGGCGCACCGGCTGCCACACCTCACTTTGGCATTGAATCGATTTGACAAAGCGGCCTTCATGCACGGCGTGGCGCAACACGAACTGCTTGATCTCTTCCGCCTGCTCCAATAGCTCCGTTCTTGCTTCCAGCTCGCCGAGCGCCCGCAAGCCGCCATAAAGGCAAGCAAGCGTCGCGGGATGCACGAAATCGGGCGACTCCTCCCAGCAATCAAAATTCGGAAAGTGCCAAAAGGCGCGCAAATAATCGACCGTCAGTTCAATGCTGGCGCGCAATTCGTCCAGCAGCCCGCGGTTTCCGGTAAGCCGGATATGCTGGACCAGCCCCCACAGCCAGGCGCCATAGCCGTCCAACTGGAAATGGCCCCATTCCGAGCTGTCGTCGCGGCCGTCCAGGTGATACCGGGTGCCAAGAAACTCGTAGCGATCGATCCACGCCCCCTGACGGTGTTTCTCCAAAAGCAGGTCCACCTGCTGCCGCTTGCTTTGCAGCACGCGGTGAATCCATGTATAGAACAGCTCGGCGCTGTCCTGCTCGCCGCTGATATCCATCGCGTGCGCGATAAACGTGCCGTCGCGCAGCCAGCTGTACGCATAAGGCGCAAACAGCGGGCTGGCTGCATAACCGCCGCGCGGATGCTGATTCAGCCTGATGATCTCCCGGCTTTTTGCCATCAATTGCTGCCGATCCAACCGTCCACCTCCCCCAGTCATACGAAAGGAGATGCGCTTGTCCGCATCCCCTGTTATTTTCATGTTTGGATTACACTTTTTCGCCCTGCATGCGGCGTTGTGTAATGTAGTCGGTTTCGTAATAGGACAAATCTTCGCGCAGTTCCTCGAATACTTTGGACAGCTCGATTGTCAAATCGCGAACCTCGCGCGAAGGCTTTTTGCGGAAACGAATCGCGTCTTGCCCGGTATACGCATAACGGCCATCTTCGGAATAACACTCATTTTTCGGATAAAAAAACGTATTCACGCATGTATGATACACTTCGTAAAGCACTTTCTCGGAGAATTCGACGTTGAACGTCGGGCGGCGCAAGCAAACGCCCAGCTTCTCGTAAGCGACCTCACAAAACACGAGCAAATGCCGGGCATCCTGCAGATAACCGCGGTAGAATTCGTCCATCGCCGGATCGCTCTCCACGTTCAACTGAGGCAGCGAATGCTGGTTCAGAAACAGCTCCATTTTAGCTGTCGCTTCTTTCAATTTCGTTCGCGTCGAATCGCAAATATTTTTTACATTAAAAACAGCCATCTCAATGAAGACCTCCTCTTTTTGCGCTGCTCCTATCGTACCATAAATTTGTCATAAAAGGTATATGCAAATGCGCCGGGAACAAGTGCATAAAAGCCCTGCCCGCACCCAACTCTAACAGGTAGAAAACAGACTCACAAGAGGAGGAACTTACATGTGGCGTTATATATGGTCCACCGTGCTGGTCGTAGGCTTGGGTTTGTTTGTCCTGACGGGCAGTCCCAAACACAAGGGCGCACCGGGCCCCGAGGTGTACAGCGTCAAGCAGGAAACCGGCAGCAAAATGACGCTCGTCCAGCAGGATGTCCGCTTGACCGATGAGCTGTGCCGCAGTCAATGCGCGCTCGATGTGCAAAGCATGGTCGGACAGATTGAAGCCGGCAAGCCGGTCCGCGACGTGTTGGCCGGTATGCGGCACCATCACGAAAAGATGGATCTGCTCGTCTGGTCGCAGCGCGGCCAGAAGCTGGAGCAAGGCGTGAAGGAAGGACAAATTGTATCGGACTACGCCGCGGAAACGAACAAGTACATGCAGGAGGCCAAAACGGCCGCCGATGCCGGCCGGCTTTATCAATCGCCGCCCTTTGGCAAGGGCAATCAAACGTATTTCGTCATCGCTCGTCCGTCGGCGCTGGCCGCAGGTTCGTTGATCGGGGTCATTCATCAGGATGTGCTGGCCCAGGTCGAAGATCATCAGAAAAGGAACTTGCGGCTGGCCCCGTATCCGGCGGAAAAAAGCTGGAAAATCGAGTCGGTCGATACCGACACGCTGCAAGATAAAGTCGTCGATCATCCCGAGGACAATCAAGGAACAAGCCATTACCACCCGAATGAAGTTGTGGTGCGCTTCAAGACAAACCCGACGGACAGCCAACTGAACCAGATCAAAAGCGAAATCGGCAGCCATACGGTGCGCAAGCTGGGCTACACGTATGTGTTCACCGCCGACGGCATGGAAGCGAAGCAATTGATGGCTTATTTCAAAAAATGGGACGTCAGCTATGTCGAGCCGCATTTTCTGTATTTGACCAACGATGCGCCGTCTTCGGCCGACAGCTCGGCAAGCGGCATGACTGGCGCGAGCGCAGGGGACAAGGGCGTAACCGCCAATTTTACCCCCAACGACTATTTGTTCAGCCGCTACCAATGGAATTTGCCTTCCATTGAAACGGTGCAGGGCTGGCAAACGACCCGCGGCGCGCAGGACGTGATCGTTGGCGTCGTCGATACCGGCGTCGATTTGCAGCACCCCGATTTGCAGGGCCAACTGCTTCCCGGCTACAACGTCGTTGGCAACAATGATGTGCCGCAGGACGATGTCGGACACGGCACCCATGTCGCCGGCGTTATTGCCGCGGTTGTCAACAACAATGTCGGCGTCGCCGGGATGAGCTGGTACAACAAGGTGCTTCCGGTCAAGGTGCTTGACCAGTCGGGAGCCGGCAGCACGTTTGCCGTGGCGCAAGGCGTCATCTGGGCGACGGATCACGGCGCGAAGGTGATCAACATGAGCTTGGGCAACTATGCCGATTCGAGCTTTTTGCACGATGCGATCAAATACGCCTTTGATCACGACGTGGCGCTGATTGCCGCCAGCGGCAACGACAATACCGACCGGCCCGGCTTTCCCGCCGCTTATCCCGAAGTGTTTGCCGTAGCGGCCACCGATGCGCAAAATCAAAAAGCGCCGTTTTCCAATTACGGCGATTATATCGACGTCGCCGCGCCGGGCGTCAGCATCGCCAGCACGTACCCGAACGACCAGTATGCGGCGCTGTCCGGCACATCGATGGCCAGCCCGCACGTCACAGCGCTGGCCGCGCTGATCCGCTCGGCCAATCCGCTGCTCAAAAATACCGAGGTGTACGATATTATCCGCCAAACGGCGCGGGATCTCGGCGACGCCGGACGCGACGCTTATTTCGGCTATGGGCTGATCGATGTCGCCAAGGCGGTGAAAGCTGCCTCCGCAGCCGCAACCTCGCTTAACTACTGGCCGCAAAACACCGCGCGCGAAATGGACCGGCTGCAGCGGCAATACGAGCCGGCGTTCTGAATCCATGCTCCCAAACGCAAAAACTTCCGGTTCGCAGGCGATGCGGGCCGGAAGTTTTTCCTATTATTCCTGCAAAGCAAATACCCGCCCGGCGCAAGGCCAAGCGGGTAACGGACGTAATGGAAAGTTTGCCGTAAGCCGGGTTCTGTACTTCCGGTGGTCGTAACGGAGCGTCGTTCTCCTCCCACCATTGAAGCGACAATCATCTATCTAGGCCATACATTGCTGCACAGCTCCAGCGACCAACCCGAACGCGCCTCGGGCTAAGACTGCCGCCTCGAAGGCGGCTTGCGTTCCTCTAGGTCTTGCTCCAGGTGGGGTTTACCAGCGGCTATGTCACCATAGCTGCTCGTGGTCTCTTACACCACGGTTCCACCCTTGCCTGTGCGCATCAAGCGCCATCGGCGGTCCGTTTCTGTGGCACTATCCTTCAGCTCGCGCTGACTGGACGTTATCCAGCACCCTGCCCTGTGGAGCCCGGACTTTCCTCTCGCAGCGGTGTGACCCGCCACCAGCGATTGTCTGTCAAACTTTCCAATGCATTTGCTAGTATACAGCGAATGCGCGCGGAATACAACCGTTATTCGCTGCCTGAGCCGCCAATTCCCCCCTAAGCCGGGGACTGGGGCTCCTCCGCATTATGCGATTTACACGAACTGGAACGGCTCGGTATCGACCGCAGACGCCAGAACTTGCGTCGCGGTTTTGGCCAATCCCGCGGCGAGGTAATCGGCCACGCCACGTTTCATGATCTTTTCGACGTTATGACCGACGTCGATCAGCGCAAGCCCCGCGGCGAGCGCATCGTGCGCCGTGTGGTAGTCGATGTCGCCGGTGATCAGCACATCGGCGCCGGCGAACAAGGCGTGCCGCATATAGCGGCCGCCCGAGCCGCCCAGAACGGCCGCTTTGCGGACCGGCCGTTCCAGATCGCCGACGACGCGCACAGCCGGCACGTCGAAGGCTTGCTTCGCGAGCGCCACCAGCTCGCGCAAGCTCATCGGCCCAGGCAGCTTGCCCGCCCGGCCGAGCCCAAACACTCTACCCTTGAGATCCATCGGGTAGAGGTCATAGGCCACCTCTTCATAAGGGTGGGCCTTGAGCATCGCCTGAACGACTTTGCGCTGCAAACGTTCAGGCACAATCGTCTCGACGCGCACTTCGGCGACGCGTTCGAGTTGCCCGGCCTGCCCGATGTACGGGCTGGCCCCCTCCTGCGGCCGGAACGTGCCCGTGCCGCTGATGTTGAAGCTGCAATCGCTGTATTGGCCGATATGGCCCGCGCCCGCCGCAAACAACGCCTCCAGCACCTGCGGATGATGCGTTTCGGGCACGAACACGACCAGCTTTTGCAGCTTCTCTGTATGCACGTCCTCAAGCGGCGCGAGGTCGGTCAGCCCCAGGGCGGCCGCCATCATGTCGTTGATGCCGCCTTCGGCCACGTCGAGATTCGTGTGCGCGATATAGACGGCAATCCCGTGTTTGATCAGCTTCTCGTACAGCCGCCCGGCCGGCGTATCCGTCTGCAAATGCGCCAGCGGCCGGTAAATGATCGCATGATGCGCGATGATCAGATCCGCGCCTTCGCGGATCGCCTCCTCGACCACGGCGTCGGTGACGTCCAGCGCGACCAGCACCTTGCGGATTTCCTTCTGCAGCGAACCAAGCTGCAGGCCGATTTTGTCGTCCGGCATCGCGTAATGCTTCGGCGCCAACTGTTCGAACAGCTGGATTACCGTTGGACCTTTTGCAAGCACAGCAGCACCTCCCGAATTTCATTGATTTCCCGCTCCAGCTCCAGCGCCTTGCTTTTCGATGCTTCGCTCTCCGACAGCGCCAGTTGGCCGCGGATCATCGCCAGCTTATCCAGTTCGCTGGCCCATTTGCGGAACCAGATGTCGTCCTTCTGCTCCACCAAAAAAGGGCCAAGCTGCTGCAACCGCAGCTTGTCCAGCGTTAGCCCGCCTTCGAGCGCCCGCGGCGCGTACAGCGCAGCCAGCGCTTCGGCGCCCCCGCGTTCGGCGGTCAAAATCTCATAGATTTTGCCGTCCTCTTCGACAATCGCCTCCGAAGTCAGCAGCCAGCCCTCGCCGTCCAGCCAACGCCGCACCAGCTCCTCGCCGACGTTCGGCTGGAGAATCAGCCGGCGCACGCCGTCCAGCTTTGTTTTCCCCTCTTCGAGAATCGTGGCGATCAGCCCGCCGCCCATGCCGGCGATCGTGATCGCATCGACTTCGCCGACGCCGATCACGGCCAAGCCGTTGCCGCCGCGCACGTCCACCGTCCGTCCCTGGCCGCTTTCCGCCACCTGCCGCTTCGCCGCTTCCAGCGGACCGGGATTGACTTCCCCGGCCACGGCTCTCTCCACAACCCCGCTTTGCGCCAAAAAGACGGGAAGCAGCGCATGATCGGAGCCGATATCGGCCAACCGGGCGCCACGGGGCACCCGGTCGGCAATCATTTGCAATCGTTTCGATAATTTTACGGTCATCTCACATAATCCATTCTATCCATTTTTTGCGAAGCGCGAACAACAACCCGCCTCCCGCCAGCAGCTTGCCGATAAACGACAGCTGAATCCAGCGCGAAGCAACCGAGACATCGACCAGCAGCGTCGAGCCTTCAGGGGCCAGCCAGACGAGACAGCCGACCAGGAGCAACACGCCCGCCGCCTGCTTGCTGCGATGGTGGACCAGCCAAGCCAGCCAAATAAATACGATGCTCACCGGAATCCAACTGATCTCCAGCGGCAGCCAACCCGGCTCCTCCAGACGGCGCAGCAGCAGCCACCCGTACACGCACAGCAAACCGCCCCAACCGCTGAAATGGAAAATTGACATGCGCCCGATCAGCCCGGTCAGCAGCCACAGCAAGCTGCAAAACGCCACATAACCGACATAGGCCGCAGGCGCTGCCACGCCCTGTATATGCAGCACATACACGCCGATAAACAATACAAACACAGAAGCCAAGCCGCAAAGCACATACGCCATCAAAGGCGAGCTGCTTCGCTTGCGATAAGCAAACGTATAACAAAGCAAGGCAAAAAGCGCCGACACCCCTATTTGCATTGGCAATGCAAAAGAGTTAAAATTAAGAGCAGATAAGGCAAGAGCGGCCAGGACGGCCATGGACACCATCCATATTTTCCAATTACTTTCAGTCACTGCCGCTGCGGATACGCCCATCAGCGATTTGGGCTTTGGCGTCCCGTCCTCCAAATACAGGTTCAGCAGGAAGTCGCAATATTGCCCGGGCAGCAGCTTGCTTCTCCGCCAATGCTCGATTTCTCTGACAATGATTTTTCTTTTTTCGGCATCCATCTCTCGCTCACCTCCCTAGCTACATTATCGGCGGGCCAGGCTTTTCCTGTTAGGGTCTACGGCAAAAAAAAGACCCCGCCATTTCCCGTCAGGCAGGGCCGATTTGCGCGTTATTCCAAAAAGTCTTTCAACCGCTTGCTTCGGCTCGGATGGCGCAGCTTGCGCAGCGCTTTCGCTTCAATCTGGCGAATCCGCTCGCGCGTTACGCCAAACACTTTGCCGACTTCCTCCAGCGTACGGGTCCGGCCATCGTCGAGTCCGAAACGCAACCGCAGCACGTTTTCTTCTCTCTCCGTCAGCGTATCCAGCACATCCTCCAACTGCTCTTTCAGCAACTCGTAAGCCGCCGCGTCAGCCGGGGCCAGCGCTTCCTGATCCTCGATGAAATCGCCGAGATGCGAGTCGTCTTCTTCGCCGATCGGCGTTTCAAGCGATACCGGCTCCTGCGCGATTTTCATAATCTCCCGCACTTTGTCGGTGCTCAAGTCCATTTCCTTGGCGATTTCCTCCGGCGTCGGTTCGCGCCCCAGTTCCTGCAACAGCTGCCGGGACACGCGGATCAGTTTATTGATCGTTTCGACCATATGTACCGGAATGCGGATCGTTCTCGCCTGGTCGGCAATCGCCCGCGTAATCGCTTGACGAATCCACCATGTCGCATACGTACTGAACTTGAAGCCTTTCACGTGGTCGAACTTCTCAACGGCTTTGATCAAGCCCATATTGCCTTCCTGAATCAAATCGAGGAACAACATGCCACGGCCTACATAACGCTTGGCGATGCTGACAACAAGGCGCAAGTTCGCTTCGGCGAGGCGGCGTTTTGCTTCTTCGTCTCCGTTTTCGATGCGGCGAGCCAGATCGATTTCATCTTCGGCCGACAGCAGCGGCACGCGTCCGATTTCCTTTAAATACATGCGCACCGGATCATTGATTTTGATGCCCGGCGGCAGCGATAAGTCGTCGTCGAAATTAAATTCGTCATGCTCCTGCTCGTCCGGGTTGATCGACATCTCATCGTCCGATTCGTTGCCGACATCGATTCCGAGCTCGGACAGCTGTTCAAAAAATTCATCAATTTGTTCAGCATCCTGATCGAACGGAGCCAGCTTCTCCATAATATCCTTGTAGGTCAGGGAGGATCGCTTCTTCCCTTGTTCAATGAGCTGCTCCTTGACCTGATCCAGGGTTAATTCTGTCTCTAATTCTGTGCGCTGATCGTTCGCCATATTACGGACTCCCTCCTCCCTAGACTTCCGGCCACTCATGATGTCTTTAAACGTTGTTCTAGGGCTATAATCTCAATTGCTATTTGTGCTGCTTGAAGATGGTCCCCCGCGCGCTCGGCCCGGAGCCTCTCTTCTTTTTTGCGGTCGATTTCTAGCTGCATCGGTACTTTGCGGATTTGACGGATGTAGTCGTCGATGACCTGTTCGTTCACTCCGTGGCCTACCCCGATCATGACGATGGAACTCGCCAGACTCTCCAGTTGTTCGTCCTGCAGCATGGCTATGTAGCGGCTTGCGCTAGGCTCCGTATGCTGAGCGTAGTAAGCATATAAATAAGCAGCTAATACTGCATGAGCTTCAACATGAAACTGATCACCCAATTGCTTTTCTACATGAAGACAAACATCACGATCATGCATCATGATAGCTAAAAGATAACGTTCCGCATTGTGATACGCGGGAAGCAGCGCCGGTGTTCGTTCCGCTGTTCTCCCATTATTCCTAACATTATTCCACAGAAAAGGTTTATTATCCCCATCGCTGCGGTTTTTTTCCGACTGGAGCAGGATCTCGCTCATGTCCTGTTTCATCGCTTCATAGGAAGCGTCGGGAAATTCCGAAGCAAGCTGGCGCAAATAATGGTCCCTCTCCAGCGGCGAAGAAAGCTCAGCTATCATTTTGACAGCGGATTGCAAATAACGGATGCGGTCACCGTCCTCGTGCAGTTTGAAATTTTTGCGGATATGCAAAAGCTTATATTTCATCGACGGTACGGCAGGTTCTATGATCTCCCGTACGAATCGGTCAAAACCGTAGGTCGTTACATACTCGTCAGGGTCTTTCCCGTCCGGCAGCATCGCCACCGAGACGTTGCTGCCGGCTTGCTCCAGCAGCGGGATGCACTTGTACGCAGCCGCCTGTCCGGCATTGTCGCCGTCATAACAAACGACGATGTTGTCGGCGTTGCGGTTCAATACGCCGGCGTGCTCCTTGGTCAGCGACGTGCCCATCGTGGCCACGCCGTGCAGCACGCCGGCCTCCCACGCCTTGATGACGTCGACGTAACCTTCGAACAACACGACCTGCTGCAGCTTGCGGATGTGCGGCCTGGCCACGTGCAGGTTGTACACCGTGCGGCTTTTGTTAAACAGCATCGATTCGGGACTGTTCAAATATTTCGGCTGCCCATCGCCCATCGCCCGCCCGCCAAACGCGATCACCTTGCCCGATGCATCGCAGATCGGGAAGATGATGCGCTCGCGGAATTTGTCCACGTAACCGCCGCCTTCGCGGGCCGAAATCAACCCGCCCCGCTCCATCAGCGGCAACGCAAACTGCCGTTTGTCCAACTGCTGGACAAGCGTGTCCCACATCGGCGGCGCATAACCGAGCTGGAACGTGTCGATCAGCTTGTCTGAAATGCCGCGCGAGCGCAAGTACGCCAGCGCCTTTTTGCCCTGTTCCGTACTCTTCAATATATAATGATACAACTTGGCGGCAAACTCGTGCGCCTTGAGCAACACGCTTCGCTCCTGCTGCTGCTCGGTTTGCTCTTCCGTCGCTTCCTGCCACGTTACGGCAAGTCCCGCTTCCTCGGCCAGCCGCGTGATCGTTTCCGTGAAACTCAAGCCTTCAATCTCCATCACGAAGCGGATGAGATGGCCGCCGGCCCCACACCCGAAACATCGGTAAATTTGCTTTTCCGGGGTTACGGTAAACGAAGGGCTTTTCTCGGAATGAAATGGGCACAGCCCTTTCATATAATGACCCTGTTTGGTCAACTGCACGTACCGGCCGATCACCTCGACGATATCGTGGTGACGGAGGACCGCTTCGATCGCTTCTTCGGGAATTCGTCCGTGCCTCATCGGTGTCCACCTTCTATCCGGGTCGGCTGGTTCCGACTTCTTACTATTCGCTACCTCTTTTCAATCTCCTGCAAACTTGATAAAACTTTTGTCAAACTTTGTAGAAAAAACAGGCGATCCGCAGCCGTAAAGGGCTTCGGGCCTTTGCTGTGCTTGCCGCTGCGCCTGAGCCTCGCCGATTCGTGACGCCGCTGCAGCAGGAAATCAATCGAGCCGTCGGTGTACGTCTGCCCGCGATTGGACAAGCAAATCGCCTTCTTCGCCAGGCCGATCGCCGCCAGGCCAAAATCCTGCGTCACCAAAATGTCGCCGGGCTGCAAATGATTGGCGATAAATAAATCGACAGACTGGTCGGAGCGGTCGACCTGCACCACCGTCACTTTCCCTTGCTCGCTTTCCCGCATCCGATGGTCGAAGGAAGCGACGAGCAGCACTTCAACTCCAAATAATCCGGCCGTATGTTCAATTTCGGCTTTTACCGGGCAAGCGTCAGCATCGACAACGATTCTAGTAGCCGCCATCCGTAGTCCCACCTCCCGGTGCTTCCGAAATGTTACCGTAGTATTATATACGATGAAGTTGCAAAAAATCCTGCAAAGCAGATGATAAAAACGTCAGCCGCCCAGCTCGATATAGTCGAGGATCAAACTGGCCGTTTCCTCGACCGCGCGGTTCGACACATCGAACACGACGCAGCCGATCCGGTCCATAATTTTGTCGGCAAAATGAAGCTCTTGTTTAATACGTTCCACATTCGCATAAGTTGCATTTTCCGCCAAACCTAATGTGCGCAGCCGTTCCTGACGGATCAGATTCAGCTTGGCCGGATCGATGCGCAGCCCGATAATCTTCTGGCTCGGCACCGAATAAATCGCTTCCGGCGGTTGCATTTCCGGGACGAGCGGCACGTTGGCCACCTTGAATTTCTTGTGAGCCAAATACATCGACAGCGGCGTTTTCGATGTCCGCGAGACGCCAAGCAACACGATATCCGCTTTGGCGATGCCGCTGAAATCACGGCCATCGTCGTATTTGACGGCAAATTCGACCGCTTCGACCTTTTTGAAATAGTCCTCGTCGAGCGGATGCAGGTTGCCCGGCTCGCCGCGGGGCGGCTGGTTCATCGCCTGCTGCAGCGCAGCCAGCACCGGCCCAAGCAGATCGATATGGGCGATATTCAGCCGCGTCGCCCGCTCGACCAGCCGCTGGCGCAGCTCGGGGACGACCAGCGTAAAGACGATGACGCCTCCGCCCGCCTGCACGGTGGACAACACCTTGTCGATGCCGCCGGCATCGTGCACAAACGGTGCGCGGACAATGTCAACGGGCGTCGGGTAAAACTGCATGGCGGCTGCGCGCACGACCGACTCGCCCGTTTCGCCGGCCGAATCCGATACAACGTACACCCGCATATGCGGGGGATGAAGCGTCATCCGTCAAGACCCCTTTCGCTTGTGAAGCCGATGCAACAGCTCGTTTCCTACATAAATATGTCGATGCCCGCATAACAGAACCCCTGCAAGCACAAAAAATCCCACCGCTATGTAACCATAAGGGCGAGAATGTTAGAAAATTATAGCAGATGACCGAAACGCTGTCAATCTTAATCACCGAGCCCGTATTTCTCCATTTGTTCGATAAAGCCGCGCGATTTCCAGTTGATCCCGATATGCGTATCCATGTAAGCGCGCATGCACATCTTAAGTTGTTCCTTCGTTTCCGGCTTGACGGCCACGGCCCCGAGCCGGCGAATATCCGTACGCGGGAACAGCCGCAGCAGCTTAAGCGTTCCTTCGCCAACGGCGAGCGCCGCCGCATCTTTATGGAGGCAGCGGCTGCACAACACACCGCCGAGCAGCGGGCTGAACGCCGCGAGCCGGTCCGCTGCGCCACACGCTACACAGCTGTCGGTCACTGGCAAGTAGCCGGCCAGCTCGAACATTTTCATCTCGAACAAATGGACGACGATTTGCATATCCTTGCGTTCCTCAATGGCGGTCAGGCCGGCCTTAAGCTGCTCGAACAAATAACCGGAACCTTCCTCGTCGCCAAGCATGCGGTCGGCCATTTCCGCCAGATAAGACGAATAAGCCGACATATGCAAATCCTCACGCAGCGCATGATGCGCCTCGATAATTTCCGCGCTGCTTAGCGTGCCCATTTGCCCCGATTGCTTGAAAAACACAAAATCGCCGTACGTAAACAGCTGCGTAACGGCGCTATGTCGGCTTTTCACTTTTTTGGCCCCGCGGGCCATCACGCTCACCTTGCCCAGTTCGGACGTCAGCAAGCTGATGATTTTGTTGCCTTCTCCGTAATCCATGCTCCTGAGCACAATTCCTTGTACGCTGCACAGCACTTGATTTCCCCCATATGCTTGCCAGGGGCGGCGCCATGCTAGCCGCTGAAGCCCTCCAGCAAATCCTCGTTTCCCGGCTCATCCTCCTGCATCTCGGCTTCGGGCGGAACTTCATCCGCCACCTGCTTGTACAACAGATAAGCGTCGACATCACCGGTCATTGAAAAGTACTTCCACGAAAAATCCTTCATGTGGCGCCATCCTCCCCATCGATCGTGATGGTGTTAGGATGGTACGCCACGAAGGGAACTATGCGATGCAATAACTGGTACGCCGATAAAACGGCATCATTCGTGGCGGAAGCCCAGGTCGCGCAAAACGCGCTCATGGTTGCGCCAGTCCTTTTTCACCTTGACCCACAGCTCGAGAAACGTCTTGGAGCCCAGCAGCGCTTCAATGTCCTTGCGCGCCATCTTGCCGACTTCCTTCAACAAGCTGCCTTGCTTGCCGATAATGATCCCTTTCTGCGAATCGCGCTCGACGAAAATGACGGCGGAGATGCGGACAAGCCCGTTCTCCTCGACGCGCATATCCTCAATCTGCACGGCGATGGAATGCGGAATCTCCTCGCGCGTCAGATGCAAAATTTTCTCGCGGATCAGCTCGGCGCACACGAACTGCTCGGGATGGTCGGTCACTTGATCGGCCGGATAATATTGCGGGCCTTCCGGCAAATAGCGCACGATCTGCTCCAGCAGCGTCGTGACGTTATTGCCGTTCAGCGCCGAAATTGGCACGATTTCCGCAAACGGGTACAAATCCTTGTAGCTGACGATGATCGGCAGCAGCGCTTCGGGATGCACCTGATCGATTTTGTTCAGCACCAGAATGACCGGCGTATCGACCGCTTTGAGCTGCTCGATGATATAGCGGTCGCCGCCGCCGATGCCTTCGACAACATCGACGAGAAACAACACCGCGTCCACCTCGCCCAGCGTGCTGTGCGCCGTCTTCATCATATAGTCGCCGAGCTTCGAGTTCGGCCTATGAATGCCTGGTGTGTCGAGAAAGACGATTTGTCCTTCTTCGGACGTATAGACACCGTGAATTTTGTTGCGGGTCGTTTGCGGCTTGTCCGACATGATGGCGATTTTTTGTCCAATGATTTGGTTCATCAGCGTCGACTTGCCGACGTTCGGGCGTCCGATGATTGCGACGAACCCTGATTTGAAACCTGATTTGCTCACTTATCGTTCCTCCGTTGGTTGAACATCTTTCGGTGTAAATGCGCCGGGCAGCAGCTCGGCAACCGTGGTCGCCAGCCACTGGCCCTGCAGGTTGCCAAGGTATACCGGCATGTCGGGCCGGCACAGCTCGACCAGCACCTGACGGCAGACGCCGCATGGCGCAATCGGCGCTTCGGTGTCGCCGATCACGGCGATCGCCTGAAACGAGCCGGCCAGGCAGCCGTCGGCGACAGCGCGAAACAACGCGGTGCGCTCGGCGCAATTGGTCGGGCCGTAAGCAGCATTTTCGACATTGCAGCCCAAATGCACGTGGCCTGCGCCATCGAGCAACGCCGCACCGACCTGAAAATGCGAATAAGGCGTGTAGGCCCGTTGTCTGGCTTCCGCAGCCAGCTTAAGCAAAGCTTGAGCGTCCATAGCTGCCTCTCCTTCCTTACAACAGGTTGAAGCAAAAAAATGCCAGCGCCGTCACCGCCGTGCCGATGATCGCGCCGAGAAACAACGCCGGAAACGGCCGCGTCTTTTTATCGTACAACACAAGAAACATCATCGCCGCCAACAGGTAGCCAAGCAGCGCGACCAACGTCGCCGCGGCGAACAACGCAATCACCGTGGCAACGGCAAACGCAACGGCGGCGAGCAAGCTCGGCCGCACAAGTTTGCCTTTGTCGGAGAAACGCGTCTCGATGACGATGACCGACAGCACGACCAGCGCCAGCAGCACCCATACCGCGCCGGCGGAAATCGGGTGGCTTTGCAACTGCCCGTCGCGCAGCAGCTGATCGATCGGCTCGTAGAACACGATCAGACCAACTGCAACGGCAAAGCCGGCGCACACCAGCACGGAAGCAGCGGCGACATCCTTGGCGATTTTGGCCAGCGGATGCCTGTCCGGCATCGCCAGGTCGACGGCTTTCTCGACAGCCGTATTGATCAGCTCGGTGACAATCATCAGCGTCACGGCCAGCAGCAGGAACAGAATGTCCGTCTTGGACAGCCGGAAAAACAGCGCCGCAAGCAACACCAGGAACGCGACCGTAAAATGAAACTTCATGTTGCGCTGCGTATCAAGCGCGTATTTGATGCCCTCGTAGGCGTAGCGGAAGCTGCGCCGCCATTTGCGGAAGCCGCCGCTCATCATCAGCGCGTCAGGCCCGCTTTGTGCAAGATCTCCTCTTGCTTGGCAAACATGACTTTCTCTTCTTCTTCCGTCTCGTGATCGTAGCCGATCAGATGCAGGAAGCCGTGTACGAACAGGAAACCCAACTCGCGTTCGACCGAATGGCCGTACTCCTCGGCCTGGGCGATCGCTCGCGGCACGGAAACGATAATGTCGCCCAGCGGCTCGATAAACGCTTCGCTTGCGTCCTCGTCGCCGTCTTCGGCCTCCAACTCCTCATCGTCGTTGGCTTCGTAATGAATTTCGATTTCATCCTCGCCGGACTCGCTCATCGCAAAACTGAGCACATCGGTTGGCTTGTCGATGCCGCGGTATTGCAGGTTCAACTCATGAATCGCCTCGTCGTCGACGAACGTCAGCGCAACTTCGCCTTCGGTCACGCCTTCGGCTTCGCCGGCCAGCCGCAGCAGTTCCTCCAGCTTGGCGATCAGCTCTGGCGTAATGTCCGCCGCTTCCTGCTCATTGCTCCATTCGAGCGTTAAATCCGATTGGGCCATGGCCAGCCCTCCTTTGATCGTATAAGTGTCAGCTTGATTTTTTCCCGGCCAGTTCGCTTGGGTATTCGATGCGCGAATGGAAAATGCCAAGCAGCGTTTCGTTCAGCGTTTTGGCGATCGTATCCAGCTCCTTGAGCGTGATGTCGCATTCGTTGAATTGGCCGTCGTCCAGGCGCGACTTGATGATTTTGTGCACCATCGAATCGATTTGCTCCAGCGTCGGGTTGCGCAGCGAGCGCACGGCCGCTTCCACGCTGTCGGCGATGCCGATGATCGCCGCTTCCTTCGATTGCGCCTTTGGCCCCGGATAGCGGAAATCCTCCTCGCGGATCTCCTTGTCGCTGTTTTCCTCCTCCACTTGCTTGAGCGCCTTATGATAGAAAAAGTGCAGCAGCGTCGTGCCGTGGTGCTGTTCGGCGATATCGCGGATCGGCTTGGGAATTTTGAAATCCTTGAGCATTTCCACACCGTCGCGCGGGTGGGCGGTAATGATCGATTTGCTCAGGTTCGGATCGATGCGGTCGTGCGGATTTTCGATATTCGTCTGATTTTCGATAAAATAGCTCGGGCGCTTCGTCTTGCCGATATCGTGATAATAGGAGCCCACCCGGCAGAGCAAGCCGTCGGCGCCGATCGACTCGGCCGCAGCTTCGGACAGATTGCCCACCATGACGCTGTGATGGTACGTGCCCGGCGTTTCGGTCAGCAGCTTGCGCAGCAGCGGATGGTTCGGATTCGACAGTTCGACCAGCTTGAGCGGCGACAAAATGCCGAAAGCAACTTCGAAAAACGGCAACAGCCCGATCACGAATACTGCGGTCAACAAACCGCTGGCGGCGGCAAAGGAAAACGCCATCAGCGCCTCTTTCTGCGTAAAGCGGTCGTCCAGCAGCAGCACGGCGCAAATCGTCAGCATGGCGAAAAACGAAATCATCAGTCCGGCTTTCAAAATCGTGGCCCGCTGGCTGGCTCGCTGAATCGTAAACACCGCGCCGAAGCATACGACAAGGCTGACGAGACCGTAGCGGAAATCGAACAACTCGGCATGTTCGGTATTAAAGATGATGCTCGACATCAGCGAAAACAACACGGAAGCGATAAACGCCAGCGGCGCGTCGAGCAAAATCGCAATCAGGATGCTGCCCATTGCCGTAGGCGCCAAATACCCGATATACGGATAATCGAGATTTTGACCCAGCGAAACAGTTTTCATCCCCAGCACGTTGATCGTCACAATCAACACAAGCATCACCAGTTGGGAATTGTTGTAGTGAATCGGCAAGGCGCTCATCTTGACAAACATAAACAACACGAAGCTCAGCATCGCCACAAGGATCGCCAGCCCGAGCTCGGGCCAATGGTTCGCTTTGTCGCGCAGCAGCTCCAGCTTGTCGAGCCGCTGGTAGATTTCCTCGGAGATGACCTCGCCTTTATTGACGAGCACATCGTTTTTGTTGATATACACCGGGCCGACGCTTTCGCGTGCTTGCCCTTTGGCGTCGTCCGTGCCCTTCTGGTCGAAAAATTTATTCGGCGTCAGCACGGCGCGCACGATCTCCTGCACCATTTCGCGCGAGGTGTTTTTCGACAGCGTGGACGTGTTGACCAACTCCGCAACTTTGGCCCGCGCCGTCTGCGCGTCCAGAACCTGCTCGTTCATCAGCTTGGAGACGATCTCCTTCGTCACCGGCTCCATCGCCGTCAGCTCTTCCTTCGTCAGCCGGGGCAACTTGAAATAAGCCTCCTCGGGCAGCGGGTACGCCTGGTCGGTCAACTGTTGCTCGATGAGCTGGAACAACGGCTCGTTGTATTGGCCGCTTTCGCGCAAGGACTTGATGGCGGCGTTTTCGCCGTCGCGGATCAACTGCGGAATGACGCTGCGGAAGATGCTCACTTTATCTTCGAACTTGACCTCGGCGTCGTTGTTGATCTGCAACAGCTTGTCGTAAATCGCGTCGACGAGCGCTTCATTTTTCATATTGACAATCCGATATACCGGCTGAACCCGCTTGGCCGCATCCTCTTTGGCTTTTTCCGTAGCCAATGCGTTTTCGATCTGCCGCGGCGCATAAATCGTCTTCTCACTGACCGCACCGAGCTGAATATCGTAAACTTGCGGCACCAATTTCGCATAGAGCGAAACATAAAAGAGGAGCGCCAGCAGCAAAAACAGCAGCAGCCGCACCCAGATACTGTATTTCCATCCGTTCAGCCGATAATGAAATTTGCCCTTGATTTGCACTTCATTCTTCATCACGGAGGTCATCCTCTCTGCTTAGACAACCAATGGAGCTTATTTGTCCTTGTCTGCGTTGTAAGCGACGATAATTCTCTGCACCAGGGAGTGGCGGACCACGTCCTGCTCGTCAAAGTACATAAAGCCGATTTCTTCGATGCCCTTCAAGATGCGCTCGGCTTCCACCAGCCCGGACGATTTGCCGCGCGGCAGGTCGATTTGCGTGACGTCGCCGGTAATCACCATCTTCGAGCCAAAACCGAGGCGGGTCAAAAACATCTTCATCTGTTCAGGCGTCGTATTCTGCGCCTCGTCCAAAATAATGAACGAATCGTCAAGCGTCCGGCCGCGCATATAGGCGAGCGGCGCAATTTCGATCAGCCCGCGCTCCAGCGATTTGGCCACCTGCTCGGCGCCCAGCACATCGTTAAGAGCATCATACAACGGCCTCAAATAAGGGTCAACCTTTTCCTGGAGATCGCCCGGCAAAAAGCCGAGACTTTCCCCCGCCTCCACCGCCGGACGCGTCAGCACGATCCGCTTGACTTGCCCTTCCTTAAGCGCAGTGACGGCCAGGACGACGGCCAGATACGTTTTGCCCGTACCGGCGGGACCGATGCCGAACACGATGTCCTTCTTTTTGATGCTGCTCACGTACTGCCGCTGGCCGATCGTCTTGACGCGAATCGGCTTGCCGCGATGCGTCACAGCGATTTCGCCCTTGAACAGATCAAGCAGCTGGTCGGCTTTCATTTGCTTGGCCAGCTCGATCGCGTATTTGACATCGCGTTCCGTCAGCGTATACTGGTTGCGGATCAGTTGCAGCAGAACCTCAAAAAGCTGCTGAAGCGCGTTGACTTCGGCAGCAGCTCCCTGAATCGTGATCTCCGCTTCGCGCGTAAAAATTTGCGCCGTTATTTCCCGCTCGATCAGCTGAAGAAATTTGTCTTGCGGACCGAACAGAGCCAGTCCCTCCGCCGGGTTTTGCAGGGCGACTTTCACGGTTTGTGCATGTTCTACCAACAGGCCTCATTCTCCTTGTACGACAATTGGTTGCTCTTCGCTTATCGTTTCTTCGACTTCAAAATGCACTTTCATATAAACTTTACCATTCTCTGATTTCTCATGCAAAATTTTTTCGCCGGCAATGCGCGATTCCGGCCCCGCCGCGGCCAGCAACCGGCTGCGCGCCTGCTCCAAGCCGCTCTCTTTGGCCTGCGCCAGCTCCACCGGCTGCTCGACCTGACGCACCTCCATCAGCTTCTCATGCAGCCAGCCGATAGGCAGCGTATAACCGCGCCAGCTTAATGTTTTGCGGTCGGCCAACGTTTCATGCTGCTCGAACGACAGCTTGCCGTAGCCGGTCAGTTGCAGCGCCCGCGAGCCAAACACGATGTAGCTGCGCTCCTTGCTTTCGCCCGTATACGTCTTAAACGTTTGCGTGAGCGGCACCTCGATGTCCGAGGTATACCAGACGATGCCCTTGACCTTGCCGGCCGCTACGACAACCTGATAGTTTTCTTCGTCGCCGATTTTGCCGCTGATCAGCACGTCCCCTTTGCGGACATAGGCATTTGGCTGAACGAGCGGCCGCCCTTTTTCGGCCATAATTTCGGTGACGAGCGCGTTTTTCGAAGCGACCAGATTACGCGGGTTCATCAGCTCCGGCTTTTGCGGAATCGTCGCTTCGACGACCTTGATATGGACGTGCGTGCCGCGCACCTCAACCCCGACCCAAGCGGCCTGCGGCAGAGCGGACTGAATGCCCCGCGCCAGCTCCTCCGTCTCCGGCAGCTTGAATTTCCATTGAAACCGGTGGATGCCGAGCTGCTCGGCCGCACGCATCACATCGGCTTGCGCGATCCGTTCATTGCCTTCGACCGACACCTGCCACACCAGCGAACTGAGCACGTACATCCCGATCAAAAAGCCGGCCCCGCCGGCCAAAAACAGCTTGCGCTTGCCCAGTTTGTCCAGAAAAAAAGGCAAGCCGCGCCGCTCCAGGACGTGCACCCGGCAGCCTGTCCGCTTGAGCAGCGGCTTAAGCTTGAAAAACTGCCCGACCGGCACGCACAACCGCAGCCGCTCGTCCTGCATCGGCTGAATGTCCCAGACCGACAAACCGCCGGCCAACATCTCATTGATCATGGCTTCGCCGCCGCGGCCGCGCAGCTCCAGACGCACATAACCGCGAAGCCGCGCGATAAACATCGATTGCTTCATCCTGCATTGCCCCCTTACAGACCCGATTTACGGAATATATTTGACGTCGTCGATCGTGCCTTCAATCAGCACCTCTTCCGGTAAAATAGCGCGGATGACCAGCTCTTTGCCCTTCACCTCAAGCTGGCCCGTCGTCAAGCTGAGCTTCAGATATTCGCTGGATACGTGCAGCACGCCGCGGTGGTTCTCCACATAGAGCTGGACGTTGCCGATCATCGTAATGCGCGGCAAATCGTGCACGATATCCTGGGGAAGGTCGAGAAGTTTGGCCGTAAACTGGTTCCATTTGCGGGTCAAGCGACGCATAGCAGGGCAGTCCCCCTCTGAAAGTTGAAGTCAGGCGGCAAAAGCGCATAAACTTTTTACCACAATATGCGCGGCCGGGCCCGTTTATGAGTCAGGGGGGCAAAAAAGCGCCGGTCAGCGGCGAAAAACGGGGGTTGCTTCGCACGGCTGCAAGCGCTTTTGTATTGGGTTGTAAGGGGGGCGGGCGAATGGGCATGGCAATAGTTTCGCATGACTGCAAGCGCTTTCGTATTGGGCTGTAAGAGGGCTGGCGGGCATGATAACAGCTTCGCACGGCCGCGAGCGCTCTCGTATCAGGTTGCAAGGGGGCGAGCGGTTTAAGGGGAACTGCCGCTTGCTGGCACGCGGGTTAAGGAATCGCCGTTCCACGTCCACTCCGCTATCGTTTCTTGCCGATCCGCCGCTTGAAAGCAGCCGTTGGCTCTGTTGTAGATCACGGTGCCGGCATGCAGCAGCTCGTTCAGATTGGCAGCCGCCAGCTCGCCCCGGACAAGGGCGTAGATGGTCGTTTCGGCGACGGTGCCAACCGTAGCGACGATTTCACCTTGGCCGTCTCCGCCCAGATCGGCTTCCACGGTATGCGCTTCGATCCGCAGCAGGGTCTGCTGGTCCTGACCCCAACGCACATAAGTGCTGATCGGACAATTGGCCCCGCAAGCCCCGGTAATTTTGACGTATGCCCTGTCAAATACGTCCACCTCGCTTACATCGTATTGTCCAGGTTCCGCCGAGTAGCCAATAACGCCTGCTGACCACAGCCCTGCCTTTGTTTGTACGGCTGCATACACGTTCTCCTGATCGGCGACCGTTTGGTACACAATCACCCTGCCGCCAGTAAACGGCCGATTGACAAGGATCGTCGCCAGTTCGCCCGGGTCGATGCTCGCCAGCGGCTGCTCCGGCGCAACGGGCTGGAACGGCACCTCGACGTTGATTTCGTTGTCCGGGCTGTTTGGGGTGTTGGTTGGTTTAGTGGATGGCGACAGCAGTTCAGCGGACGACGGTTTGGTGGATGGCAGTTCGGGAGATGGCAGTTCGGGCGACAAGGACGCTGCAAATGGTGGCGCGACAGACGTGAAGATCGATGCGCGGGGTTCAGCGCCGGCCGTATGGTCCTTGTCGTTTGCGCCGCAGGAGGCAAGCAGTTCGCACAACGCGAGCGCAATCACGGCCGCAGCCGCGGTTTGTGGACCATGCTTCATCTCGGCTTCCCCCCTTATTTGCATGGTCTTGTATATAAGACGCGCGCGGCATGAAAGCGGTTTAATTGCTGAGCGCAGCTCCAGAGAAAAAAAGGCATCCTGCCGATCCGCAGCGGCACCCGCAAGGGTTCTCGCTGGACTTGGGCAGGATGCCTGTGCCGTTTCAGCGGCGCTGAAACGGCTTTTTGGCGCGCGGCGGGCCGAGAATTTCGGCCCAAAGCACGCCTTGGCGCAGCTGCTCGGCGCTGGGCGCCGCAAGCGCCGGCGCGGCCACCGCAGCGGGCGGCGCATCCAGCGCCGCAGCCGTGGCTGCGGGCCGCTCGCGGCGCGGCGCCGAGGCGCCAGCGGCGGCGGCCGGGGCGCGCTCCGGCGCGGCGGCTGCGCCCGGCAGCGGGCCCGGCCCGGCCGCAGGCGCGGCTGCCGCCGGCCGGCGCTGCGACGCCGCGAAGCCGCCGCGAGCCGGCGGCTGGCCCGGCGCCGGGCGCTCGGCGCGCGTTGCGCCCGCAGGCCGCGGCCCGCGCCCCGGCGCGGCAGCCGGCCGCCGCGGCGCCAAGCTCGCGCCGGAACGGCGGTCCGCCTCGCGGGCCCGGACTGCGCGCTTGCGCCACGCCACAAGCTGCTGGTAGACCACCAGCACCAGCACAACAATAAACCAATTATGCAACAGAAATTGGATAAGCTGCACGGCGGCGCACCTCCCCGCTATTCTTTATCGGCTTTGCCGCCGTCGTTCGTTTTGCCAAGCGAAGCGCGCATCTGCGTGTCGGCGTCGATATTTTTCAAATTCATGTAATCCATCACGCCCAGTTGACCGCTGCGCAGCGCTTCGGCCATCGCCAGCGGCACCTCCGATTCGGACTCGACGACCTTGGCCCGCATCTCGACAACGCGCGCCTTCATCTCCTGCTCGGCGGCAACGGCCATCGCCCGGCGTTCTTCCGCCTTTGCTTGCGCAATCCGCTTGTCGGCTTCGGCCTGCTCGGTTTGCAGGTGCGCGCCGATATTTTTGCCGACGTCGACATCGGCGATATCGATCGACAAAATCTCGAACGCCGTGCCGGCGTCAAGCCCTTTGCCCAACACGGTGCGGGAAATTTTGTCCGGGTTCTCCAGCACGTCCTTATGCGAATCGCTGCTGCCTACGGTGGTGACAATCCCTTCGCCGACGCGGGCGATAATCGTTTCCTCGCCGGCGCCGCCGACGAGCCGTTCGATATTGGCGCGCACGGTAACGCGAGCGATCACCTTGACCTCGATGCCGTTTTTCGCTACGGCCGAAACAACCGGCGTCTCAATAACGCGCGGATTGACGCTCATCTGCACGGCCATCAGCACGTCGCGGCCGGCCAGATCGATCGCTGCGGCCCGTTCAAACTCCAGATGAATGTTGGCGCGATGCGCGGCAATCAGCGCATTGACGACGCGATCGACGTCGCCGCCGGCCAAGTAATGGCTTTCCAGTTGGTTGATGCTCAAATCCAGACCGGCCTTCGTTGCCTTGATCATCGGGTTGACGATCCGGCTCGGCACAACACGTCTTAGGCGCATGGCGATCAGCGTGATAATACTGACACGTACACCCGACGCCAGCGCCGAAATCCACAACATCACCGGCACAACGCTCAGCAGCACGACAAGGGCAATCAGCACAAGCGCCACTAAAAAAAGCAAATACAAGCTTGGTTCCATAAGATTCATCCTCCTTCATAATGAAACGCGTTATGCGCAAAACTAGAGCTGTGCGTGTTCCCGCTCCTTGACCACGACGCGGGTCCCTTCGACGAACACAACGACAATCGGCGCATGCGGCGGCACAAAACCGCCTTCGGTGACAACATCGACCCGCTCGCCGCCAAGCAGTGCAGTGCCGGCCGGACGCAGCGGGGTCAAGGATTCTCCCTCCACGCCCAGCAAATAGCCGCGGTCGGGATTGGACGTAAAGCCCTTATCGGTGGACAGCCGTTCCTGCAAAATCAGCCGGTGCCACACGCCGCGATGCTGCAAATACTTGAACGCGACCGCAATCACCACAAGTGCGATAGCGAACGCCACGCCCAGCTGTATGCCCGCTTGAGCCGGGTCGGCCGATGCCGCCAGCACGCCCCCGATCAGACACGCCGCGCCAAGCAGCGTCAAAATGCCAAAACTCGGCACAACCAGCTCAAGCAGCAGCAGCACAAACCCTGCGGCAAAAATCGCCAAATCGCCGAACCCGGCCGACCCGCTCCAATAAAAGCCCAGAAAATACAAACCGAAGCCGATCACGCCCGTCAACCCGAACAATCCGGTTGAGAAAAACAGCATCTCCAGCGCGATGCCAACAATGCCGATCAACAGCAGCGCTGTCACTGTCACCGGATGCGTCAAAAACGCCGATACGCGCTCCATCCACCCGGCATCCTGCGCCAGCCGATCCGCTGCAACCATGTAAGCGCTTAGCCACATAGGGCTCACTCCCTTCGCTTGATGTACGCGTCTACCCCTTACATACGAACCAAACGCCGCTTTGTTTCGCTAGAGATACAAAAAGACCGGAAAGCGTGCGCCTTCCGGTCTTCGGTACTTTCATTTAAGTTAACGATTGTTGAACGAGCTGGTTGACGAGCTTGCCGTCAGCCACTCCTTTCACCTTGGGCATCAAAGCTGCCATCACTTTGCCCATATCCGCTTTGGAAGAAGCACCAACTTGTTGGATGGTCTGCTGTACAATGGCTTTTACTTCTTCCTCAGTAAGCTGTTGCGGCATATAGTCGGCAAGAATGGTCAACTCGGCCTTCAGGCCTTCGGCCAGATCGTCGCGGCCTGCCTTTTCAAATTCTTGGAGGGAATCTTTGCGTTGTTTGATCTCACGAGTTAGAATATCAAGCACTTCACTGTCATCAAGGGTTCTTTTGACGTCTATCTCCACGTTCTTGATAGAAGAACGAACCATCCGAATTACGGAAAGTTTAAACTTGTCCTGACTCTTCATCGCTTGCTTCATATCTTCGTTCAATCGTTCGCCTAAGCTCATTGCCGAAATTGCCTCCTAGAACTTTCTTTTGCGAGCAGCCTCTGACTTCTTCTTGCGCTTAACGCTAGGCTTCTCATAGTGTTTGCGTTTCTTAACCTCTGCTAGAACGCCATCTTTAGCGATGGAACGCTTGAAGCGACGAAGTGCAGCATCTATAGTTTCGTTCTTGCGAACTCGAGTTTCTGACACCAGTTTTCCCTCCCTCCGAACAGACCGTCCAAGACAAAGCGGTTCATCAACTTTCATTATAAGTGATCAGCAAACGGGGTGTCAATATGAAACCTTCATTTGCCGCAACCGCGCTAGTTGTTCGATGTGCCGAGCGGGGACAAACGCGCGCCCGCCATCAGGTGATAATGCACGTGAAATACTTCCTGGCCGGCGTTAGGTCCGCAGTTGTTCACCAAGCGATAGCCCGATTCGGCGACGCCCAGCTCTCTGGCCACCTGCTGTGCGGCTTTGTGCGCGAGTGCAATCAGCGGCCAATCCTCGTCAGTCACCTCGTCCATCGAAGCGATGTGCTTCTTCGGGATGACCAGCGCGTGAATCGGCGACCCGGGATAAATATTGTGAAAAGCCAGCACCTGGTCGTCTTCGTACAGCTTGGTGGAAGGCAGCGTCCCTTCGACAATTTGACAAAAAATGCAATCGCTCATGCGTATCTACCCTCAGCTTTCCTCGAATCCTGACTATTGCTTATTGTAGCGGAAACCCTGGCAAAAATCCAATCTTCCCGCGCGAGGTGCATGATTTAATCCATTTGTCTTTTTGGGCGCAGAATCAAATCACCCTGATGGGTGGCTTACGTGCCAAGCCAGCGCCGGCTCTGCCATTGCCTAAACAGCGAAAAAACCGGAGAACGGATTCTCCGGCACCGCGGTTACAAAGCGTTATAGGTGGTGCTTGTATCGGCCATCGCCAGCAGCCTGGCCAATGTTACTGCCGTATAGCCATAACCGGCATTAAATCTGCGGTTATACGGCTTCGTATGGCCATAATTCGGCTGGGACGTATTATTTGGATAATGTGTGTGCACAACGGCCACGTTATTATAATAAGCCTGCTTGGGCCCAGGAGCGGCAACGGCAAACTCCGCACCCCACGTGCCCGGCCCGCCGTATTTGCGCACAAAATCCAGCTGGGTGATCGTCCCGTCGTTAATCTCTTTGATAAGCTGAATAAACGGCTGCACATACGGAACAAAATTGCTGTTCATATCATAAAAGGTTTCTTTGACTTCATTATAAAGCACCGACGCCAGGAAGTCCTGCCAGACGGCAGGCAGCGCAGCCGCGGACTCAATGATCGCCCAAACGTTATCGCCGGCGAGCTGGACTTCTTCCGCCAGCCATGCGGAGATAACAGCGGATTCGCCTTCAATGTATTCGCACAGCTCCGTATCGTCCATATCGTCGAGCTCAACATCTTCGAAACCATCCGTCGCGTTAATTTTCGTGCGCAGCCCTTCGAAATCGGTATAGTTTTTCCAATCTCCGCTTTCCACTAAACCGGCAATAAAGCTTGAATTGACCGATTCATTGTCGGCTGCCGTTTCTTTCAGCACTTTCTTCAAGCCGTCGTTGCCGTCGCGTTCCTTGCCCTTGACGATCGCATTGCTGTCGTCCTTGAGCAGTTGCGCGTATTCCACAAAGATCGGATTCGCCTCTCCAAGCGCCGCAACCTCGGGACGCGTTTCTTCAACGCCCCCGCCCCGCCGCGGATAAGCAAACAGCTGCCGCTGCACGACCGGAGAGCCGGCGGACATATTGTTCCGAACGGCGCCAACGGCGCCTGACGCATAGCTTTTGCGCTGAATGTCCGGCGCTGTCGCGCCCAGCTCGTCCGCTTCGCCGCGGGTTCCTTCGCTCCTATGGCCGGAAGCCGGGCCCGCCGCCACAGGCTTGTGCGGCATAAAGCCGCCTGCCGGAGCCGTCATCTGCGCTTGACGCCGCACGACGCTGCCCGCCGGCTGAGCCGCCGCAGACGGAGCGCTGGGCAGTTGGGACCGCATCAATTGGGCTACCGCCTGATTGCCGACGGTCTGATGCAAGCCGCTTAATGCCGAAGCCGACGATATAGCGGAGCCCGGATGCCCCAAATACGCGCGCTCCTGCTCCCCTTGCTGCCGTGACGCATATTCCGCCGCAGGATCGGCTGCGGTCACACCAGCGCTGCGGCGGGCTATTTGATCCTTCATTCGCTATCCTCCTGCTGTCGAATCGGTATTTGCTATCTATCATATCACAAGCTTTAGCAAAAAAGGGAAAAAACCGCCGCCGATACCTAACGATTCGCACGCAGCCCAGCGTGGCCCGACGGCAGCAGTGCGGTTCTTATCGACAGGGCGGTCCGGTCCGATCCGCTGATCCGGCATTACTAGAGCAGCAGCCCTGCGGCTGCCGCCCAATGCGGCGATCCCTAGAAGTCCGGTGAAAAACCAGTGTCCTCCGGTCGATAGCGGTTTCCACTCGCTGTTGTAGCCGGATTTTTCGATGGAATGACCCCGTTTGGGGTGAAAATCCGTCTACAAAGGCGACCGCTGACGCTGTTCCAACTCGCTATCGACTCTCCGGCCACTTGTTCACCGGACTTTTAGTAATATGGCAGCAGCGAAAGCCCCAGCAGGCCGGCCAGCGGCAATGTCTGTCTGATGAAACGGCGACGCGGAAAGAAGTAACCCGGATACGGCGCCGGGTACACATACGGAAACGGCGCGCCAACAAACGGCACGAACGCCCGCATCAGCGAATCCGCTTCCCATGCACCCACCGGCACGGCCAGATGGACGCTTTCCTCGTCCACACTTTCGACGATGCCGTCAAATACGCAGCCATCCTTCATCTGGACGCCGATATAGCGGTGCATATGGCACTCGCAAAGCGCGTAAACTTCCTTTTTCTCCATTTCAATCCCCAGCCTCCTTCATATCGATGCCACATCCTATTCTCCGCCTGCCGATCGGGCTACTGCCTATAGCAAAAAAAGGGTAGACCATCAGTCTAATATTACTGGACGTGACGCCAAAATCGACATATACTAAACGTACCATCACCCTGAACGGAGGGAAACCATGAACCAGTTCATGCGCGCAGCCACCCGCAAAAAACGCGAACTCGTGCTGGAAACGGCCTTGTCGCTATTTGCCGACCAAGGCTATGAGGCCGTATCCGTCGACGACATTATCGCTGCCACTGGCACGTCGAAGGGTACGTTTTATCACTACTTCAAAAGCAAGGATGCGCTCATTTCCGCCGTCTACGCCCGGCAGATCGAGCTGATCGAAGATTGGGTCAAGCAACCTCCTTCCAAGGTGCTGTCGCTGGAAGCCCACATCAACCGGCTTTTTTTAGACTTGGGGTTTACTATCCAACATTCCCGCAACTTGATCCGCAGCCTGCTTGCGCTCGCCTTGCAAAACGAGACGGTGCAAAAAAGCGAACGACACTACACGCGCGCCCTGCTCGACGCCATCTTGCGTTGGCTGCCCGAACGGGCGAAAGCCCAACTGCTTGTCAGCGTCTACGGCGGCATCGTCGCCCATTGGTGCAGCGAGCCGGACACCGAGCTGGAAGCGCTGCTGCGCAGCGGGCTGGCGCTCGTCTGGAGCGGATTGCGCCAAGGCGATGCCGGAACAGCGCTGGCGCTGGAAGCGGTTAACAAGGAGGCGCGCAAGGTGAAAGTGGCCGTCATCGGCGGCGGCCTGGCCGGCTTGACCGCAGCCGCTTATTTATCGGAAAGTCCCTCTGTGGAGGGAGTTTTGCTGGAACGGAGTCCGCAGCTCGGAGGGCGCGCTTTTACGTATGAAAAAGCGGGCTTTACGCTCAACTATGGCGCGCACGCCATCTATGGCATCGACCGGCACAATTTGACCGTCATGGAGAAGGAACTGGGCCTGTCGTTCAGCTCCAAGCAAGTCGACAAACGGCGGGTGATGTACGCCAAACACGGCCGGCTGACCGAAGCGCCGCTCGATTTCGTCAACTTGCTGCGCACGGAACTGCTCAGCACGCGGCAAAAAGTGCGTTTCGTCGCGGAAATCACCGCGATCATCGCCAACATCCACAACTTGAAAAACTATGCCACGCTCGGCGATTATTTGGCCGAATCGGACGCCGACGAAGACGTCAAGGAGCTGTGGGAGCATCTGGTATGCTCCAATTTCTTTATCGCCCCGGAAGATGCGCGTCAGGTGTCGGGAGCGGCGATCAGCGAATATTACCACAACTTGTTTTTGTCCGGTCGTCCGGTCAACTACGTGCTGGGCAGCTGGGCGGTGATCATCAACCAGCTCAAGCTCAAGCTGGAGATATCGGGTCGCTGGCAAATCGCGCTGCAGGAAGGCGTCGAGCAGCTTCGTTACGCCGACCGCCGGTTCGTGCTGCAAACGAAAAACCGCGAGATCGCCGTCGACAAGATCCTATTTGCGATGCCGGTGCAGCAGGTCGTCAAACTGCTCAAAGGCACGGCCTGGGAACCGTTCCTTGCTCCCTACGAGGCGAACAGCGCCACGGAGGTTATGGTCTACGATATCGGCTTAAGCCGGGTTGTCGCCCGGCCGTTTAACTACATCAGCGACATGGACAACAAGCTGTTCATCAGCGACGTTTCGGCAACCGACCATACGCTTGTGCCCGCAGGCGGACAATTGCTGCAGGCGATCGCCTATTTGAGCGACGATTTCACCGACGAAGCGCAACGCAAAACGTATCTGGACGACAAAATGCAGCAGCTCGAAGCGCTGTTCGACAAATATTACCCCGGTTGGCGCGATGCGGTGGCCGTCAAGCGGGTTTCCAAAAAAGCGATGGTGTCCAGCGTCAAAAATGTCGCCGCCAACCGGCTTTTGCCCGTACGGGTGGAGAACGTGCCGTTTTACTTTTGCGGCGACGGCTGCGAGGGCAAGGGCGAGCTGGCCGAACGGGCCTTCTCCAGCGCGCGCAGCGCTGCCTCGGCGCTGATCGAAGAAGCGTCCCGGCTCGCACCTGCCGGCTTGTAGCCCCCAGCGTCGGCCACTGGCGGCTGGCACAAATTAACTCTGCCCACCTCTTAACTTTTTCCTAACATCTTTCGATTATATTAGAAAGAAGTATATCCACAAGGGGGGCAGAAAAGATGAGAAACGCGCTTGCCAAATTGCTGACGTTACGCTTGAAATTTTTCATTTTTACGCTCATCTATCTGCTTCTGCCGCTGCTGCTGCTCGGTTTGTTCATGGTCAACCGGACGATCGGGAGCCTGGAGAGCATCGAAAAGGAGAGCATCGTATCCTCGGCCGTCACGGTAGACGGACTGATCAAAAAACAGGGCAATCAAATGCGCGATTTGACGATGACGTACTCCAAATGGGACGCGTTCTATCGGGCGCTGAATGACCGAGACCAGAGCTTTTTGGACGACAATGTCAATGCAGCGCTTGATTCGCTGTCGATGATTCAATTTACGGCCACTTACGACCTGAAAGGAAAATTGATCACCCAACGCGGCGACATCTCTCCGTTTACCGCCGATATCGCCGACCCGCAGCTGCTCGAGCGAATGTTGAAAGAGGATGATTTTGGCGGGCTGGTTGTCACTGAACACGGCCCTGCCGTCGTCGGGATTTCCAAGGTGGCGGATACGACCGACCCGAAGCTAACGTCCGGCATTCTTGTTTTTGGCAGTTTGTTGGACTCGTCGTTCGTCGAGGAGACGGAGATGGTTTTGCACGCCGCTCCTTCGCTTCTCGATCTGAAAGGCCACTTTATTGAAAAGGACCCGATTGTCGATCAAGCTGTTTTGCAGCAGTTCCTGCCCGTCATCCAAACGACGGAACAGTCGCATTTTGAAAAGAAAACGATCGGCAGCGATACCTACAACACGATCGTCGCTCCGTTTTTCGATATCGTGAACCGGCCGGCGGGCGTGATGTATGTGCAGGTGAAGGCCGATGCAAGCTCCGGGGTCTCGGATCAGATCAAGAACATGGGCATGGCTGTGCTGATTGTGCTGATCGTGCTGATTGTCTTGTATCTGCTGCAGATGCAGATCAGTTTCATCCGTCCGGTCCGCCGGCTGGCCAGCGATATGCGCTTTGTCGAGCAAGGCGATTTGACCCGGCGCGCAGCGCCCAGGTTGTTCAAGCGCCAGGACGAGCTTGGCCGGCTGGCCCGTTCTTTTAACACCATGTGCGGGAATTTAAGCCATCTTGTTGAGCAAATCAACGAAAACATCAGCAGTGCGGCGCAAACGATTTCCGGCACGACGGAAGTGATGGTCCGCCAGTACCAGCAGACGAATCAGGATAACCACAAGGTCAAATCGTCGGTCATCGACGTTAATGCAGGTTCCAGCGCGCAAAAAAGAGGCATGGAGGAGTGCTTCGTCTCGATCCGCCAAATGGCGGACGATATTCAACGGATGGCCGCCGCATCCGCCGAGGTGCTGAACGTTTCGCGCCAAGCGTCGACGTTCGCGCAGGAGGGCGAGCAATCGCTGCAGCAGATGCATGAGAAAATCGGCTTCATCCACGAGTCGGTGACAGAAACGAAAACCGTCATTCAAACGCTGGACGAATATTCCGGCAGCATCAGCTCGATGGTTCAAGACATGAACGCGATCTCTTCCAAAACGAATATTTTGGCGCTGAACGCTTCCATTGAAGCTTCGCGGGCCGGCGAGCTGGGCCGGGGTTTTGCCGTGATCGCGCAGGAAGTGCGCAAGCTTGCCGAGCAATCGAGCCAATTTTCCGAGAAGGTCATTCATCTGATCGAAATCATGGTGCAAGAGATCGGCAAATCGGACAAGCTGATGGCGCAGGTCGGCAGTCAAGTGCACGAAAGCCTTGAAGACGTTGTGCAGGCCAAAGACAACTTCCGCCGCATTTCGGAATCGACCGGGAACGTCAAGCAGCGCATGGAGGATGTGACGCTGGTGTCGGAACAGATCTCGGCGTTTTCCGAGCAATTTTACGCGATTATGGAAGAAATGCATACGATCGCCGGCCGCAACTTCACACAATCCAACGAATGCGTCGAAGTCGCCGCCGGCATGGACGGCACTTTGCACAGCCTCGGCGAACATGTACACGAGCTGAGCCGGCTGGCCAACAAGCTGCAAGAGTCATTGGGCAGCATCAAGGTTTAAGGTCAAAATGGGGCGGCCGCCCTTTGCAGGGACGGCCAGCGGCCATCAACAAAACGCGAGTGGAGCAGGCTTTATCGCCTCCCACTCGCGTTTTTTTGGTTGCTTATTCCGAACTTGGAGCTTCGCCTTTCACAGCCAAACCTGCTTTTGAGGCAGCTCGGTTTGCCGGTTCCAGGGCGTTTTATTTGGACACGTTGACGCGGAGCAGGCGCAGGCGCGCACGCTGCCGGGCGGTCAGCGGCTGGACGTAAGCATGATTGCCTTGCGGCGCCGCTCCCTTGACTGCACCGGCGGCGGATTTGCCGGCAGGAGCCGGGATCGCCACGCGCAAGCCAAAGATCGACATCACCGCCGCGATCGGGTTGCTGATCGAACGCAAGCCGTCCACCGTGCCGGCAAAGTTCAGCGCAGCGGCATAACGATCGCTCGAGCGCAGCCATACCGAACCGGAATCACCCGGCAGCGATACCGGCACCGTGCCGCGAATGACCGACTGATTGCGGAACAACAACGTGCCTAGCGCACCGCCGTAATCGACACGGACATCGACATTGTTCGCTTCGACGACGCCGGTGACGAACTCCGTCGTCCGGCCGAATTTCATGAAACGCTCGCCGACGCGATAGCTGAGCAGATGGCCCGGCACCGTGATCCGCGCGCCGTTGCGGTTGATCAAGTAACGCGGATTCAGCGTGCCATTCGACAACGGCAGGGCAATCGCGGCATCGACCACGTTGGCCGTGTCGGTGCGCAGCCGAACGAACTCATAGGCCCGGCCGACCCGATCCACCCCGGAGCGGCCACCGTCGGCCGGTCCCGGCTGCAGCGTTTCGGCGTAGGCGGTGCTGTTGTTTTTGATCAGCACATGGTTGTTGCTCAAGATGTACAGTTGGTTGTTTTTGATAACGATCAAGCCGGCCGTCCCCGTGGCCGCCGGGTCGGGCTTGCCGATGCTCACCCCGCCGGGCACCGGGCGGATGCGATTGCCGTACACCGTAGGCTTGACTCCCGTCTTCGCCTTCGGCGCGCCATGGCCGTGGAACGTTCCGGCAGAAACGAAACGCATTGGCACGCCCGCTCCCGTTCCCGCCCCCGTCGCCCGGGTTACGGTCAGCTTCAAGCTGGTCATGCGGGCAGCGGCGATATTTTTTTTCGTATACACAATCACGCACGCCCCCGCCGCCGGTTTGTTCGGATCAGCGTAGCCGACCCCCACCGCCATAACCTCGGCCCGCTTCAACAGCACGGGCGACAGGCGGTTTTTGTGTTTTAACGCTTCATGAAAGTTTGCCATCGCCATCCTCCTTTAAGGTAGAAGATGCTGTCAGCATATGGGAAAACCCGGAAGCCCGAACTCACCGTTAACCTACTTGTACGCAAAACCGGCGGCTGTCGGATTCGCAAGCGACCGGGCTCCAACGCGAAAAAGCCCCGGCCGGGCGCTGTGGAAAGCGCGGGGGCGGAGCTTGGGGGGTGTTGGGAACGCGGGAGATGGCTTAACACAAAGATATACAGACCGATCGCAAATTGTGCTGCGACTTGCCGCTTTAGATGGAAAAATACAAGGCATCGAAAAACACAAGTCCGACTCGAAGCCGGGAGCGGCCGCCACACTATCCTTCAGGAATAAGGCGGGATGCGCCTAATGTACAAAACTACTGTTTGGTTTCTTTTTCACATTCTTCAAGAACGGTAAGAAGCGCCAACAATAATTGTTTATTGACTTCAACGCTGTTTGGATCATTTTCGGTTAACGATTCTTGTATTGAACTTATGTACAGTGTTAAACGAAGACCTTCGTGTTATGGCGGCGCAAAGCGCTACTGTTCCTCCAGCACAATGCGGCTGCCGCGGCCCGAAGGCTCGGCTGGCAGTACAACCAGCTTGCGCGGCAATCTGGCTCGCAGTTCGGCCACGTGGCTGATCACGCCAACAGCAAGCCGGTCGATGTGCAGTTTTTCCAGCGCGCCAACGACCATATCGAGCAGGTCGGGATCGAGTGTGCCAAAACCTTCGTCAAGGAAAAAGAATTCCAGCGGGTATTCGCCTTTAAGCTGGATTTGCGCCGACAGCGCCAAGGCCAAAGCCAGCGAGGTCAGGAACGTCTCGCCGCCGGACAAGGTGCCGACCGGCCGCTTGACGCCGCCGTTCGCATCGTCACGAATGACGAAGCCCCCGCCGGAATCGACTTCCAGCGCGTAGCGCCGCCGCGTCAGTTGGCCGAGCCGCTCGGAGGCGGCGCGGCTGACCTGCATCAGTTGCTCTTCGGCGAGAAATTCCACAAAAGCGTTCGCTTTAAGCACGTATTGCAGCTTGCCGAGGCGCTCCTGACGCGCAGCCAGCTCGGCGCGGCGCGCCTCCAGCTCGCGCCAGCGCTCATGCCGCACGGCGAGCTCCTCCGCGGCGCGCGTCGCCGTCGCGCAAGCCGCCAGCGCCGCGTCGGCGCGTATCTTGGCGGCGATGCGCTCGGCTTGCGCCGCTTCCCAATCGGCCGCGCTGAGCACGCGGCCTGCCAGCTTCGCTGCGAGCTGCGCCAGCTCATGCCGCAGCTCGTGCTCGCGCGTGCGGTGCGCCGCCACGCGCTCGCTCCAGGCGCGGCGCGTCTCCGCCGCCAGCGCCGCCGCTTCGGCGGCTTCACGCGACGCGAAGCCGCTGTCCGCGAGCGCGGCTTCCAGCTCGCGCTCGGTTTGCGCCCGCTGCCGCTCCCCGGCAGCGGCGGCTTCCGCCGCGGCGCTGGCGCGCTGCGCGGCGGTTTGCTGCGCATGGAGCGCTGCGCCATGCGCCGTTTTGGCCCGCTGCGCCGCGGTGCGCAGCGTGTCCAACGCAGCTGCCGCCTCGGCGTGCAGCTGCTTCGCGCTCGCGCCCGGCGCGAGCAGCGCGGCGAGCTGCCGCGCTTTGTCGGCGGCGCGCTCGCGCAGGCCCTGCAGCCGCGTTTCGGCTTGCAGGGCTGATTTGTCGAGCTCCGCCTGCTCGCGCTGGAGCTCGTCGATCTCGACGAGCAACCCGTCGAGAAACGGGATGCTCTTGTCGATGCGGCCGCGCAGCTCGTCGGCCGCACGGTCGCGCTCGAGCAGCTCGGCAAGCCGCTGCTCGGCCGCGTCCCAGTCCGCCTGCCCGGCAAAGCGGACGTCCCACGCCTCCCGCTGCCGGCGCACAGCGGCAGCGGCGTGGTCGAGCCGCTGTCCCGCTTCAGCCAGCGTGCTCTCGGCAGCGCTGCGCTGGGCGGCGCTTTGGTCGACCTGGCGCTCGGCCGCCTGCAGCTCCCGAAGCAACGCCGCCAACCGCCGCTCGCCGGCAGCAGCTTCCGCAGCCAAGCGCCCGGCGCGTTCGCGCAGCGCCGCCAGCGCGCTCTCCAGCGCGGCAACTTCGTCAGTCGCCGGATCAGCACCAGCCGCGAGCCCGGCCTGACGCTCCCAAGCCCAAGCCGACCCAACAACCGCCGACCCGGCCTCTCTCCCCTCCTGCGCAGGAGCAGCGGCAAGCCCGGCAGCCGCTTCCTCCCGGCCTGACGCAGCCGCCGCACTGGCTATTTCGGCAACTTCCGCCCGGCCCGGTACAACGTCACCGGCCATTTCCGCAACTGCTGCCCGATCTGACGCAACGTCACCCGCCACGCCCGCAGCTTCCGTCCGCCCCGGCGGCGCAACGGCAGTCGCGATTCCCGCGGCCTCCACCGCCTGCTGCCCATGGCTGTAAAGCGCCCCAGCTTGGCTTTGGCCGAGCCGCACAGCGCCCAGCAGCTCGCGGATCGCCTGCGCCAGCTCCTGCAAACGCGCAGCCCTTTGCTCGGCCGCCTCGGCCCCGCCCGCAGCGTCGCCGCCAACGCTGTACGGCGCGGGATGCTCCGTCGCCCCGCAAACCGGGCACGCCTCGCCCGGCGTCAGCCCGGCGGCGAGCCGCGCCGCCAGCGCGTGCCGCTCGGCTTGCCGCCACGCTGCGCGCTGCCCTTCGGCCGCCGCTTCCGCAGCCGGCAGCAACGCAGCCGCCTCCGCCGCCAGCGCCGCGCCGATCGCCAGCCGCTCGGCCGCTTCGCCCTGCCAGCCGGCCAACAACGCCGCCGCTTGCCCACGCCCGGCCAACGCCTGCTCGTGAGCGCTGCGCGCGGCTTGCGCCAGCGTCATCTGCCGGTCGCGTTCGCCCCGGCGCTGCTGCTCCTGCTCCTCCAGTTGGCGCACGGCGAGCTTGCCCTGCGCCGCATCCTGGAGCGCCTGCCGCGTCTGGCTGGACATTTCCACACGCTTGAGCTGCTCCTTCAAATCGGCTTGCTTGGCAAGCGCCTTGTCCTTCGTCTCCATCTTCACCCGCAATTCGGCCTGCTTGGCAGCACCGGCCGCGCGCGCCGCCCGCTCCTCGCCTTCAAGGCCGGCAATCTGGCGTTGAACCTCCGCCAGCTCGTCCTGCTGCTCCAGCGCCAGCTTAAGCTGCTGCAACCGCAATAGCAGCGGCTCCTCGCCTTCATCGAGCGCTTTTTCCGCTCCGGCCAGCTCCGCCTGCGCCGCGTGATAAGCGACGCTCGCGGCTGCTTGGGCGCGCTCGGCCTCCTCCAGCTGTCGCCGGACGGCTGCCGCTTCCACCGACGCGGCAGCGGCGCGCTCGACATACGGCCGCGCCCGCTCGGCCTGCTCCGCTTGGCGCAACAGCTCCTCCTTGGCGCGAACGTCCGCTTCATCAGCGCCAAGCCGCGCCGCCTCGCTGGCAAGCGCCTCCTGCTCGCGCTGCCACAACATCAGCTGCTTTTTTTCCTCATACAATCGTTCGACCCGCTCCAGCTCGGCACGGCTGAGCCGCTGCTCGACCTCCGCCTCGGCCAAGATCAGCCGCGCCGCTTCCAGCGCTTCCTGTGACGCTTCGCCCAAGCCCAGCTGCTCGGCGGCAATTTGCTTGCCGGCGCTGTCGGCTTCCTTGAAGCTGGCGCTCACTTTTTCACTCAACCTGTCGCCGTATTGCTCCAAATGGAACAGCCGTTGCAGCATCTGCCGGCGGTCTTTGCCCGTCAGCGTCAAAAACTCGGCAAATTTGCCCTGCGGCAGCACCACCGCACGCGTAAAATCCTGCATCGACAAGCCCAAAATCGCCTGAATCCGCTGATTGACATCCTTATCCTTGTCGGCCAGCACAACGGCGGAACCGGCCGTTACCTGCACAAGCCGGCTGATCGTATTTTTTACGGAAAGCTCGGATTCCCGCTTGTATTGCCGCTCCACCCGGTAGCGCAGCGTGCCGGCGGCATTCGTCAGCTCGAACGTAAACGAAACGCTCAATGTCGTCTCCGCGTGGTTCATGATCGCCTGCGTGCCGCGGCTGGCCCGCTCCACCGTGCCGTACAGCGCCAAGGTCAACGCGTCGAGAATCGAAGATTTGCCGCTGCCGGTCGGGCCAAAAATCCCAAACACCCCCGCGGCGCACAGCCGCGCAAAATCAATCTCCTGCGACTCCCGGTAGCTTTGCAGCCCGGACAATTGCAAATGAATCGGACGCATATCGCTTTACTTCCCTCCTCTACTCAGCAGCCGCATCTTGCGCCGCCGTCTCCTGCAACAGCTCCAGAAACAGCCGGACCAGTTCCGGCTCAGGCACAGCCCCGCCGGTGCGCCGCGCATAAAACCGTGCAAACAGCTCGTCCATCGGCAGCGAAGACATCGCCGTCAGCTCGCTGATTTCCGCCGCTTCTGTAAACACAGGACGTATGTGGATAAATCCGCTGCGCGCCCGGCGCAACGCCTGAATTTGCTCCAGCGACATCGCTTCGGTCATGACGATTTCCAAATCGATCCACGCCGCAAGGTCGCGGCCTTCGTCCAACCAGCGGTGCACCTGCTGCAAACCTTCGGAAGCTTTCCAACTGACCAGGGGACGACCCGAGCGCAAAAAGATTTCCCGCGGCCGCGCCTCCTCGCCCGGCGCAAGCTCCAGCACCGTTACCGATTTGGCTTGGCCGGCCTCCGAAAAGCTGTAAGCCAGCGGCGAACCCGCATAGCGGATCGGCATCGGCGCTTTGACCAGCTGCGGTCTGTGCAGGTGCCCAAGCGCCACATATTGCGCCCCGGCGGTCAGCGCCGCCGTATCGACCGTATACGCGCCGCCGACCTGAATCGGGCGCTCGGATTCCGTTTCGCTGCCGCCAAGCACATACACATGGCTCATGATCACATTCACGCTGTCCGCGGCAAAACCGGACGCCATCCGGCGAATCAACTGGCCGACCCGCGCCGAATAACGATTTCGCAGCGCCGCCTCATCCGTTTCCTCGGACAATAACTCCTTGAGCCGGGCTTCCGACGGGTAGGGCAGCGCAGCGATCCGCGCCAGCTCACCCGTTTTTGCAGCGGCCACAGTCACGAGCTGCGACGAGGGCAAGCCAAGCAGCGTAATGCCCTGAGCCGCGGCCAGCGGACTGGAAGCCGCCAGCCGTTCGGGCTGGTCGTGATTGCCGGCAATGACCACCACCTGCCGCTGCCCGCCCGCAGCAAGCCGCGCCACGCCTTCATAAAACAGCTGCTCGGCCCAAGCCGGCGGATTAACGCTGTCGTACACATCGCCGGCGATCAATACGAGATCGATCCGCTCGTCCTCAACGATTTGCACCAACTCATCCATAAAAGCCGACTGCTCCTCCATCCGGCTGCGCCCTTCCAGCGCACGGCCAAAATGCCAATCGGCAGTATGCAAAATACGCATCAGCCTCGCTCCACCTCCTCCGGTAGATCCATGTCCACCAACATTTCGCCGTCAAAAAAATACAAATACGCGCTGCTGACCGGACGCCGCCAGATGTGGGCGACCGCTTGGGCGTACAGCCCGATCTGCACGCGGTAGCGCTCGCGCAGCTCGCCGGGGTCGCTGCCGCGCACGGCATCGGTTTTGTAGTCAAGCAGCACCAGCCCTTGTTCATCCTCGAACAAGCAATCGATCACACCTTGAATCAGCACTGTTTCTCCCGCTGCCGAAGGGCCTGCGTTGGGGTAAACATCGGCGGCGGCAAGGCCGTAGCTGAACGGCACCTCGCGGCGCAGGCGCGGCGCGCGTTGCAGGCGCTGTCCAAGCCCGGTGGAGAAAAAGCGCAAAATCACCTCGGGCTCGACCGCTTCGACCTGCAGTTCGGTCAGCATCTGGCGCTCCAGCATCGAAGCGAGCAACGCCCGGATCGATGCTGCCGTCGGTGGCTCGTCCAGCGGCAGGTTTTGCATGACGGCGTGGACAACCGTGCCTTTTTCCGCAGCGGTCAGCCGCCGGCGCTCCAGAAAACGCGGCCGGCGCAGCACCGCCGGCGCGGGAGCGGGCTCGCGCCCCAAGCCATATTGCGCGGGCGGCTGCTCCTCTTCGGCGGCGATGCGGCTGCGGTCGGCGAGCCGCTTCATTTCCGACACCGTCGTTTTGGCGAACAGCGCCGGCGCTTCGGCATAAGCGTATTGCCAGCTTAGCCGCTGCTCCAGCGGCTCGCTCCAGACGCCGCTTGTCGGCACGGGCGCCAGCCGGCGCAGCGCCTCCAGACGGCTTTGCACAGCCGTTGCGGCTTGTGCTTCGTCCGCCGTCAGCCCCCCGGCCGCAGCCGCCGGCGCCAGCAGTTCCTGCGGACGCAGCACCGCAAACGTCCATTCGGACGCATCGGGCAGCAGCGAGCTGCCCTGCTCCGGCAGATCAAGCCGCTCGCGCCAGAGCCGGGCCGCCGGATGGCGCAGCAGCGCCGGGCCGACCCAATCCAGATAACATTTGGCCCGCGCCAGCTCATAGTCCGGCAAATGCGGATGTCCCCCCGACAAATGGCGCGACCATGCGCCAAGCAGCTTATTGAACGACTTGACCGTACCGAGCAAAATCAGCTTTTCGCGCGCCCGCGTCAGCGCCACGTACAACACGCGCAGCTCCTCGGCCAGCAGCTCCAGCTTCATGCGGCGCTTGATCGCCAGCGATGGTAGCGACGGATAGCCGACTCGCAGCTCCGTATCGATAAAACGCGGACCAAAGCCCAGCTCCTTGTGCAGCAGGAACGCGTCGTTCAGATCGTGCTGGTTAAACGATTTGGCCATCCCCGCTACGAACACGACGGGAAACTCCAAACCTTTGCTTTTGTGGATCGACATGATGCGCACGACATCTTCCTGCTCGCCAAGCGAACGGGCCGTGCCCAAATCGCCGCCGGTTTCCTGCATCCGCTCCAAAAACCGCAAAAAGCGGAACAAACCGCGCAACGACGTGCTTTCGTATTGACGCGCCCGGTCGTACAACGCCCGCAAATTCGCCTGCCGCTGCACACCGCCCGGCAGCCCGCCGGCAAAATCGTAGTAGCCGGTTTCGCGATAAATGCGCCAGATCAAGTCAGCGAGCGAACCTTGCCGCGCTTCGTTTCGCCACAACTCCAGCCGCTCCAAAAACCGCCGCAGCTTAACCGCCAGCCCGTCCGGCTCCTGCCCGGCGGCAGATCGGTCGCAATCCTCTGCACTTCCGGCTGTCTCAAACCCACCGGACTCTATAACCTTCTCCTGACCCTGCCCCACAAGAGTCTGGTCGAAGCCCTCAACGCTTCCGGCCATCTCAAACCCGCCAGACTCCGCGACCTCCTCCTGACTCTGGCCCGTGGCGGCCCGGTCACATCCCGCAACGCTTCCGGCCATCTTAAGCGTCCCGGCCTCTTCCTGACCCTGCCCCACGGCCCAAGCGTCGCAGTTCTCGACCGCGGCGGCATCCCCGCGGCGGCTTGCGGTCGCAGACGGTTGCGCCCGATCCGCCAAACCGGCGCTTGCGCCCGGCTCCGGCCGGCTGCCGGCAAGCTCCGCATCGGCAGGCTCGCCGGCTGGTACACCGTCGTGTTCAAACGTCGACGCACCCGCTGCCGCCCGCTGCAACGCCTCGAAAAACGGCAACCCTTTGCCGGCAACGCGAATGCGCGCCAGTTCGTCGGCGCTGAGCAGCACGACCGGCGAACGCAACACGGCAGCCAGCGGCACATCCTGATACGGATTGTCGATGATTTTCAGCAAGGACAGCATAACCTCCACTTCCGTTGCCGTAAAATATCCGGTACTCAGATCGGCATAGGCGGGAATGCCCAATTGTTTGAACTCTTCGATGATCACCGGCGCCCACATCTGCGTGGACCGCAGCAAGATGACGATATCGCGATACGCAACCGGTCGCATTCCGCCGACGCGCTTGTCAAATACTTGAAAAGCTCCTTGTGCGGCCGACGCGCCGTCATCCGGCTGCTGCCCCCCGCCGCCAAGCAACTGGCGGATTCGCGCCGCCATCGCCCGCGCTTCGAGCTGCACCGTTTCCAACTCCTGCGCCTCCAGCTCCAGTTGGCTGGGGCCCGCGCCTTCCGCCGTCTCGCCGCCATCCTCATCGCCGTCCGCAAAGCCGTCGGCTTCGTCCCCCGCGTCACCCGCTTCCGTGGAACGGTCGATGACCAGCATCTCCACCGTACAATCCGCTTCCGCAACCGGATATCCTGCGCCGTACACAAGTTCGGCCCGCTCATCATAAGCGATTTCGCCAACGCCTTCGTTCATCAATTGGCGGAACAAAAAATTGACCGCATCGACGACCTGCTGCCGGCTGCGGAAATTGCGCGCCAAATCGATGCGCAAGCCGGCGGCGGCAGCATCGCGCGAATACGCCTTGTATTTTTCCAGAAACAGCCCCGGCTCGGCCAGACGAAACCGGTAAATGCTCTGCTTCACATCGCCAACCATAAAACGGTTGCCCGCACCCGGCCGCGAAATCAGCTCGACGATCGCTTCCTGCACCCGGTTCGTATCCTGATATTCATCCAGCAGCACCTCAACGAACTGCTCGCGGTAGGCAAGCGCCGCTTGCGACGGCACAAGCTGCCCGGGAGCAACGCCCGGCTCGCACAAAATGTGCAGGCAATAATGCTCCAGATCGGCAAAATCAATCAGCCCTTTGGCCGCCTTCGCCTGCTGGTATCGCCCGGCGAAATTGCTCACCAGATCGACGAGCGTATGCAAAAGCGGTGCCATATCCGCCACCTCGCGGGCAAATTGCTCCTGCGTGCGGCCGAACAGCTCCTCGCGGATTTTGCCGACCTGCTCCTTGGCGCGATTGCGCAGCTCCTTCACCTGCTCCTGCAGCTGCTTGTCATAGTCGTCGCCCTTGCACGCCTTCAACTTGCCGAACTCGGCGATCTGAAACCGCGCATGCAACCCGGACCACGGCCCGCGCGACGCAGCAAGCAATTCCTCAACCACCTGCAAATCGTCGCTCAGATTGGCCAAATAAGGCGCAGGGCCGCCCGGCTGCTCCGCCAACTCCTGCGCTTGCCGCAGCACATCAATTGCGCCCTCCAGCTCCAACTGCACATCGGCGATCAAACTTCGCTCCCAGAGAGCAAAATCCACCGACGCTCCGGCGGTTCCTTCCGCTTCGCCTGCTTGCCCCGCCTTGACGCCTGCGGCTACGGCTTCGCGCTCCCGCGCAACTAAAGACGCGCCCGCCCCCTCTGTCGGCAACGCAACAACTGCTGCGGCTTCCTTCCACGCCGCCTCCAACTCTGCCTCCACCGTTCCCGGCGCTCCAAACTCCGCGTCCGCCCCTTCTCCCGGCAACGCAACAACCGCTGCGGCTTCCTTCCACGCCGCCTCCAACTCCGCCTCCACCGTTCCCGGCGCTCCAAACTCCGCGTCCGCCCCTTCTCCCGGCGGCGCAACCACCGCTGCGGCCTCCTTCCACGCCGCCGCCGTTCCCGGCGCGCCCAAACCCGCGTCCGCCCCTTCTCCCGGCGGCGCAACAGCCGCGGCCCGCTGCGGTTGCGGGCCAAACATCAGCGCGGCCGAGCGCAGCCACTGATCCGGCCACGGATGGCTGCGCGACACGTCGTACAGCTTTTGCACAAGCTGCATCAACGCCGCGTCGCTCCGCTCGCCGCTAAACGCGTCGACCAGCCTCCAGAACGGGCTGGACGGCTCCGGTTCGCTCGCAGCGTAATAAGCCTCCAACAGCTCCTCCAGCAAATCCTGGCGCAGCAGCTCGGCTTCCGTTTCGTTGACAATGCGAAACCCCGGGTCCAGCCGGATCAGGCTGAAATACCGCTGCACCACCTCCAGGCAAAACGAATGCAGCGTCGTAATCGACGCGCGCCCCATTAGCGCAAGCTGCTTGCGCAAATGCTGCGAGCGCGGCTGGCGCAGCAGCTCCTTCTCCAGCGCGTCGCGAATCCGGTGCTTCATCTCGGAAGCCGCCGCCTTCGTAAACGTCGCGACCAACAGCCGGTCGACGTCGACCGGCTGCTGCTCGCTGGCGATACGCCGAATGATCCGCTCCACCAATACGGCGGTTTTGCCCGACCCGGCGGCGGCGGCAACGAGCATATTGCGGCCGGAGAGCGAAATCGCATCCCACTGATCGTCGGTCCATGTGCTGTCTAGTGGCTTCGGTTGCTGCGTTGGCATGACGTTGATCTCCTTTTTCCAAACGGCCATCGCCGATCTTTCTGCACTGCAATCGCAATCACAAAATGCGGACGCCGACGCGGCATCCCTGCGCTTACCCTTCATCCGCCTGCTGCTTGCCGGCCCTCGGCTCCCCCCGGCTTCGTTTCACACCGCGCTCCATCGCTCCGGCACGTTCGCACCACACACCGCGAACTTCCGGCGGACGATTCCCACACTCACACGCGCTTGCCTGCCGCACAATGCTTGCGACACGGCGGCTGTCAAACCCATCCCATCCTGCGGCCAAACAACCTCTGCTACTCCTGCGCCCGCTCCAGTTCCTGCCAAATTTGCTCCTTGCTGCGCGGGCGCAACGTGACCAGCTCGTTATCGTCGAGCAGCGGGTCGAATTGGCAGACCGCCTTGTAGTCGCAATGCTGGCAGGCGGTTTTTTTGCCCATCCGAAACGGCGTGATCGCGACATGACCGTCGGTAATGCCGGTGCCGATCCGCTGCACCATGCTCCGCACATAGCTGCGCAACTGCTCCCATTGGGCGTCGGTGGCGACCGAAGAGCTGCTGTAAAAGCTGCCGTCCTTTTTCAAAGCGACCGGGATCAATTGCGAATGGCCCCCGCTGTGCACAAGCTCGCTGTCCATCCTGCCCGCCACCTCGGGATCGGCCGTAACCAGCCCTTTCATCTTGAACCGCTTGCGCAACTCGCGTTCGATCTCCCCGCGGTCCAGGGCGTTTTTCGGCGACAACAGCGGGTTATGTACGTGAAAATACAACACGCCGGCCGGCTTGGCGGGCAGGCCCAGCCACAGCTCGGCATGGGTGAGCACGACGTCGAGATACGTCAGCATTTGCAAGCTGAGCCCGTACATCAGCTCGGACAGCTGCAAGGAGGTTTGGCTCGATTTGTAGTCGATCACACGCAGCAGCCAGCCCGTCTCGCTCTTAGCCCCGTCAACGCGGTCGATCCGTCCGATAATTTCCATCGTGCAGCCGTTGGCCAGCGTAAAGGTCAGCGGCGGCAATGTCTCCCCCGGGCCAAACGCCAACTCCAGGCCAAGCGGCTGGAATTGGCCGCGCCGGGCGTGTTCGCCCAAAACGACGGCGGCCCGGCCGACGATCTGTTTAAGCTTGCGGGCGATGTAGGCATAACGGCTGGAACTGAGCAAAATCTCCCCTTGCAGCCTCGGCGACAGCTCATCGACCACATGCGCGGAGCGGGTGAAAATCTGCTCGTCGCTCAGCAGCCCCCATTCCAACTGCTCCTCCTGCAAACCGCGGGCGAATTGGTTCAACGCCGCATGGAACAGTTGGCCGATATCCGGCGCGTCGAGCTTGTACACCCGGCGCTGCTGGAGCTTCAAGCCGTGCGAGGCAAAATGGGCAAACGGGCAAGCCGCAAATTTCTCCATCCGCGACACGCTGGCCCGCAGATGCCGTCCGTACAACCGGCGGCTCGCCTCCTCGCTCAGATCGGCTTCGCGGTTCGTGTAGAGCAGCGCCTGGACGAGCGGCTGCAGCCCAGCTTGGCGTTCCTCACGCCCAGCAAACCAATTGTAGGCGTCCCACCACAGCTCGGACATCGGTCCGCCATTCATCCAGCCCTTTAGCCGCACAGCCAGCCTGGAAAGCGTATGCGCCGGATGGGCGATAAAATCAAGCTGCTCCTCCTCCGGCTGCTCCGACGTCGGCTCGGCCGGCAGCAGCTGTTCCCCGGCGGCGGGGAACAGCCGGCGCAACTGCTTGATCAGCTCGGAGGGCAGCAGCGTTTTGCCTTCCTCATCGGACAGCGGGTAGCTCAACCACAGCCGATGGCTGGGCACAGACAGCGATGTATAGATCAAAAACTGCTCGTCCAGCAGCTTGCGCCGGCTGCCGTCAGCCATGGGCAACCCACCAGCCGTCAGCAGCTCGCGTTCGGCTTCTGTCAGCACACCGCTTTCCTGCAGTTGCGCCGGGACGATGCCTTCGTTCAAACCGAGCAAATACGCATAGCGAATGCCGCTGGAGCGCGTCCGATCCATGCTGCCGATCAACACCTGGTCCATCGACGGCGGCACAAGCCCCAGCTTCATGCTTTCCAGCCCCGTATCGATCAGTCCGGCAAACAGCTCGCCGGCAAGCTCATGCTCGCCCATCGTCTCGACCAGTTGGTCGAACATATCGATGATGCCGTTCCACATTTGCCCGTGCTCGCGGGCTTTCTCCGGGTTTCCCGCCGCCAGAGCGGCCGCGCTCCACGCTTCCAGCTTATCGGGAGCTTCAATATCAAGCAGCAGCTCATAAAGCGCTTCGACCTTGCCTTGAACCGTTCGCGCCTGCCGCAGCCGTTTGGAGAAGGCGTGCAGCGGGCGAACGACCCAGGATCGGCACGTATTAAGCCGCTCCGTATACACCGCATCGGCAAGCTGTTCCTCGTCAGGGTTGTCGAGATTGGCGCGCAGCGTGTATGTCCACGGCTTGCCGTCCGTCCAGCGCGAGCCCTTGATGCCGCAAGCCAGCACGTAATTTTCCAACTGATCCATCGCGCTGCGCTGCTCGGCCAGCCAAGGCTCGCTGCGCGCTCCCGGCAGCAGCAAATCGGTTTTGACACAGCGGAACACCGCATCGTAAGGCCAATGATTCGCTACGACCTCAAGAGCCGAGCGAAGGAACTCCACCAGCGGATGGTGCAGCACCGTACGTTTTTGGTCAAAAAAATGCGGGATGCCGAAATCGCTCAGCACCGTGCGCAGCAAATCGCCGTAGCTTTCCATATTGCGCACCATCACGGCCATATCGCGCCAGCGCACGCCTTGCTCGCGCGCCAGCCGCAGCATGTCGCGGGCCGCGCCCTCCGCCTCGGCGCGCCGATTGACCGCATCGCGAATGACGAGCTGCTCCTCCAGCCGACGCTCGCCCGGCTTGGCAGCGTAGCTCTCCGCCACTGCGCCAACGCGCTGCTCGAAGGCCCGCTCCAAATAAGCGAGCGCCGGACTTTGCGCGAAACGCGGAGGCACCTCGGGCCGCAGCAGCACCTGCTCGCCCGGCGGCAAGCCAAGCTGGGCCAGTCTATTTTGCAGCTCGATCAGCGTCGTCGCCGTCGGGTGGAACAAATCAAGCTCCTGCGGCTCCGCTCCCGCTTCATATCCGCGGTTGAGGCACAACGTCACGGTCACATCGGCGCATTGCGCAAACAGTTGCTCCAGCGCCGCCAACTCCTGCGGCGTAAAGCCGTGGAAGCCGTCAATCCACACCGCCGCCTCCCGCAAATAGGCCGAAGCGGGAATTTGCCGGGTCAGCAGCGTCAAATAATCTTCTCCGTCCAAATATTGCCGGGCCAGCTCGCGCTCGAAATCGGCGTACACGAGCCGGATGTCGTGCAGCTTGTCGCCGACCATGCCGCCATACCCGAACTCGCCGGCCATGCCGCTCTCCTGCTTGGCCAGCAGCTCAGCCGTCACGCAGTAGCGCTTGAGCTCCGTAAACAGCTGATTCAGCCGGTCGACAAACCCCGTCTGCTCGGCGGCATGGCGAAACAGGCGCAGATCGTCCTTGCGCTCCTGCAAAATTCGAAACAGCAGCAGCTTTTTGCCCGTTTCGTCGATCGCCAAACGCGCCGTGCCGCCCTCCTCCTGCATCAGCCGCCAGGCCAGCCGATGAAAGCTGAGCACCTGCGCGCGAATCATCCCGCCAACGCCCGGCGCCGAGACAAGCGCATGCTCGGCTTGAAACGTCGCCTGCTCCGGCACCAGCAAAATCAGCGGCGGCCCGTCCGGGTCCGCCAGCAGCCGCTGCTTGATTTCACGCAGGCACAGCTCGCTTTTACCGCTGCCCGCCCGGCCGATCACCAATCGCACCGCCACGCCGATCTCTCCCTTCCCGTCTTGCTTTCTCCCTATTCTATCATATTTTTGCAAAAAACGCGGCTTGGCACTTGCTGCCAGACGACGAGAAACCGCGGCTGCCGCGCATAAAACGCACGATTTTCACACAACCTAGCGAATATGAAAAAAAGAGGTGATGGTTCCATGGATACCGCCGACAACAACCGCGCCAAAAGTGACGCCGCCGCTCAAGAAGCGTTGCTGTCGCCGCTGGAGCGCAAAAACGCCGCGCCAACCGACCCGATCAGCGACGCCGTTGCGGAAATCGTGCAAAACGTCGAGGACGCTTTTACCGGCCATGAGCACGGGGCCGCGCATAAGCGCGAGCCTGAACGCAAGTAAATGGCAAAGATGCGGAGCGAAACACGGGCGCAAGCTCCGGCCGAATCTCGGCAACAAACATGAAAAGCCGAGGGCCAACGCCTGAACGCAAACCGTACAGTTCCGCATCATCCGCAGCTCCAAGCGTGCAGCTTCATGCGTGCCGGGCCAGCTCCGAGCATGCCAGAGTGCAGCGTCTGGCGTATCCAGGTGCGCGCCGGGCGTGGCCGTATATGCAGCTCTCAGCGTACAGCTCCGATGCCCGGCCGGCTGGCCTTGCAGCCGCTGTCAGACCGCTTGACGGTAACCGAGACAATTGCCTCACCATTGCCGCGGCGTACGCTGCAAGCAATGCCAAAAAGCCGATTGGCCGAAGGACTCCCGTCCCTGCGCCAACCGGCTTTTTGATCATGCCCACCTGGTCTTACTTGCTGCGCACCTCAAAAATCGCAAACTTCAAATAATGCCCTTCATCCACGCCAAGCAATCGCGGGTGATCCTTGCCGGCGCCGCGAAAATCGACCAGCCGCAGCTGTTTGCCCGCATCGACGGCCGCCGCATGGATCGTCTCCAGAAACAGCTCGGGCCGCATATGGTACGAGCAACTGGCCGTGACGAGAAAACCGCCTTCGTTCACCAGCTTCATGCCGTGCAGGTTGATGTCCTTGTAGCCGCGGCAGGCCCCTTCGACCGCACTTCTCGTCTTGGCAAACGCCGGCGGGTCGAGAATGACGACATCCCAGGTGCGACCCTCGCCCTCCAACCGCTTCGACGTATCGATTTTGATCTCGCCTTGACCGGCTTTGCCGCGTTGCTTGCGCTCCTCGACGCCTTTGGCCTGACTACGCAAATAATCAAACGCATCGGCGACGACAAATTCGACGCGATCCTCGAAGCCGTTGAGCGCAACGTTCGCACGCGCGCTGGCGATCGCATGCTCGGAAATATCAAGGCAGGTGACTTTTTTCGCCCCGTATTTGCAGGCGTTCAGCGTAAAGCTGCCGGTATGCGAGAAGCATTCCAGCACCGTCGCACCGTCCCAATAAGGAAACGTCACTTCCTTGCCGCTGCGGTTCACCGGCACGCGGCGCACGCCGTCGCCATCTTCGATTTCACGCAGCTCGATGCCGCTGCGCTTGCCCCAGCCCGTCATCAGCGGCGCAATCGCCGCACGGTTTTCCCGTTGATCAAAAAAATACCCCGTCTTCTGGCCCGACTCGATATCGACGCGGATGCGCAGGCCGTTTTCCAAAATGTCGACATGCTTCGGACACTCACCGAATAACACGCCTTTCGTTTGCTCCAGCCCCTCCAACTCGCGCACCGCAACATCGCTGCGCTCGTAAATGCCGTCCGGCTGAAACAGCTCGGCAAGCACGCCAACCAACGTCTCGCGGCAGCGATCCATCCCAAACGTCAAAATTTGCACGACGAGCACGCCGGCAAACTTGTCGACGATCAGTCCCGGCAACCCGTCCGCTTCGCCGTAGACGAGCCGGTACGACTCGGCCTCGCCGAGAAACCGGCTGCGCAGCACCGCACAGCGCTCCAGCTTGTCACGGAAAAATGCCGCGTCCATCGCAGCCAGCGGCTCGCAAGCGACAACGCGCACCGTAATTTGCGATGCCTCATTATAGTAACCCGTAGCCAAATATTGGCCGTTATGGCTGTGCACCGCAACAAGCTGCCCGGGTTCGGGCGTACCTTCCACCCGCTCGATTTCGCTGCGGTACACCCAAGGGTGGCCTTGCTCCAGCCGGAATTTCCGTTTTTTCTGCAAATAAATCGCTGCCATCGTCCGCCGTCCTTTTCGTGAAACGTGCCCGCTGCCAGCCGGCTTGTCATGCTCGTCTGCCGGGTCACATATATTGAATGCAAAAGCAAGCGAAGGAGATCGCCGCTTATGTTTACTGCGATTGTGCTGCCCATGTTGATGGGACTGGCCGTTTTTTTGTTCGGCATGAAGCTGATGGAAGCCGCGCTCCAGCAATGGGCGGGCGCGCGCCTGACGTCATGGCTGGAGCGCTTCACCCGCACGCCGCTGCGCGGCATGGCCGCCAGCGCCGCCTTGACGGCGATGCTGCAAAGCAGCACCGCCATTACCGTGATCGCCATCGGGCTGGTCAACGCCGGCGTTTTAACCTTTGCGCGCACGCTGGGCATCGTGCTCGGCACCAACATCGGCACATGCCTGACGACCGAGCTGATCGGCTTGTCGATCAGCGGTCTGGGCCTGCCGCTGCTGCTTGCCGGCACGGCCGGCTGGCTGGCGAGCTGGCTGCTCGCCGGGCCGCTGCCGCCGGCCGCCGCTGGGCGTGGCGCAGGGGCCGGTCGCGCCGGCGCCGGCGCGCGCGAAGCGGCCGCGGCGCCGGGCCGCCTGGCGCCCGCGGCGGCGAGCGGCCCGGCCAGGCCCGCTCCAGCGCGGGCGGCCGCTGCCGGGCCGGGCGTGCCGGCCGCGCGCACGCCGGCGGGGGCCGCGCCGGCCCGACCAGCCGCGGCCGTCCTGCCGAGCGGCGCGGCTCGCCCCGGCCCGGCGTTCCTGCGGTCCACAGCCGCCGCCCCGCTTGGCGCGCACGCCGCACCCGGCCGCAGCTGGCTACGCGGCTTGCGCTTCGGCTCGCTCGCCCTGGCCGGCTTTGCGCTCGTGCTGCTTGGCATCGCGATGCTCCAGGCGTTGGGCCCGGCGCTGGAAGCGCAGGGCTTGTTCGCCTGGTTCACCGCGCATGCCGCGCAAAGCCTGCTGTGGGGCGTGCTCGCCGGCGCCGCCGTCACCGCGCTGATCCACAGCAGCGCCGCCGTCATCGCCATGGCGATGAGCCTCGCCGCCAGCGGCGCGCTGACGCCAGAGCTTGGCATCGCCATCGCGCTTGGCGCCAATGTCGGCACGTGTGCCACGGCGCTGATCGCCGCACTTGGCGGCAGCCGGGCCGGGCAGCTTGTCGCCTGGTCGCACGTGGTGCTCAACGTCGGCGGCGCCCTGCTGTTCTACCCGCTGCTGCACCAGCTTGCGGCGTTGTCCGCGCTGCTCGCGCACGACCCGGCGGCGCAAATCGCCCGCGCGCAGACGTTGTTCAACGTCGTCTGCTCGCTGATCGCCCTGCCCGCCGCCTATCTTAATAGCTGGAGCCGCTTGAACCTCCGCTCATGATCGCCACGCCGGAGCTGGTGCCCAGCCGCGTCGCGCCGGCTTCGATCATCCGCAGCGCCGTGTCGCGGTCGCGCACGCCGCCGGACGCCTTCACGGTCAGCGCCGGTGACATGCTGCCGTACATCAAACGCACGTCCTCCACCGTCGCCCCGCCGTGACCGAAGCCAGTCGACGTCTTCACAAAATGTGCGCCGGCTTCTTCGGACAACCGGCAAGCGCGCGCTTTTTGCTCGTCGCTCAGCAGTCCGGTTTCGAGAATCACCTTGACGATCGCTTGACCGCGCACCGCGTCCACCACCTGGCGGATATCGCCTCGCACCGCGTCGTCATTCCCATCGATCAACAGGCCGACAGGCAGCACCGTATCGATTTCCGTCGCGCCGCACCGCACCGCCGCCGCCGCTTCGAACGCCTTGACCTCGCTTAGGGATGCGCCGAGCGGGAAGCCAACGACCGCTGCCACCTGAACGCCGCTGCCGGCCAGCGCCGTCGCGCAGCGCTCAACCCACACGCTGTTCACGCAGACGCTGTAGAAGCCGTACTGCTTCGCTTCCGCGCACAGCTTGTCGATGGCCGCAGCGCCGGCTCCCGGCGCCAGCAGTGTATGGTCGATATACTTGGCCAATTGCGCCGCAGGCATATCGCGAATCGACGCCGCCTCGCAGCCAAGCCGCACCAGCGCCTTATGCAGCACGACATTGTTGTTGTCGTACCCCGACTCCAACTGACGCTTCCACGCTTCCTCCGGCGTCAACCACTGTACATCGTTGATTTCTTCAACCTGCACCTGCAAATCGGCATCCAGCGCCTCGACGAGATAATAATGCACCTCTTTATCGACATCGCCTTTCACCACATCGGAGAACCGGTAAACGATCCGCTCCAGCGGCCCGACAATCCGTCCGTGAATCCCGGTTTCTTCGCCGATCTCACGCAGGGCCGTTTCTTCCACCGTTTCGCCGGGCTCCATCTTGCCTTTCGCCAACGTCATCTTGCCAAAACGGTCCTGAATCATCTGAATGCGCAACCCGTCCCCTTCGCGTCGAAACACGACGCCACCCGCTGAAATCTCCTTCATGTATAGGTTCCTCCCTGAATCAAAAATGAGAAAACCTCTATCGCAGCGGCTCCGGCTGGAGCATCCGCGGCTAGAGGCAGTCGTTTCACCTGATGTGCGCAACCCACGTTTGCGCCTTATAAATTCACCGCTCGCGCCGTTGGCGGCGCCGCAAGCTGCCCGGCTTCCACCAGCTCGCCGCGGCATTCGTTGACGCCGGCTTCGGCGACTTGCACGCGGCACACCTGTCCGACCAAATCTTCCGTACCCGGGAACACCATTTGCAAATAGTTGTCCGAGTAACCCATCATCAAACCGCTGTCCGGCGCGCCCTTGTACGTGCGTTCCGGGATGACCTCCAACACTTGTCCAACAAAACGCTTGGCGTATTGCAGCTGCAGCTTCTCCGACAAGTCGATCAGCTCGTGAACGCGGGTGTTTTTCACTTCCTCGTCGATCTGGTCGAGCATGCGCGCCGCCGGCGTGCCGGTCCGCTTGGAATACGGGAATACGTGCATTTCCGAGAAGCCCATTTGCTCCATAAACCGATAGCTGCTGCGGAACATCTCGTCCGTTTCGCCCGGGAAACCAACGATCACGTCGGTCGTAATCGCCACGCCCGGCATAATCGCGTGAATGTTTTCAATCTTGCTGGCAAACTCCGCCGTCGTGTACTTGCGGCGCATCCGCGCCAGCACTTCGTCGTGGCCGGCCTGCAGCGGAATGTGCAGATGGCGGCACATTTTGTCCGAGCCGTTCAGCACCTCCAGCACCTCGTCGGTAATCTGGCTTGCTTCAATCGAGCTGATGCGGATGCGCTTAAGCCCGTCAACCTTGTCCAAATCCCACAACAGCCTGGCGAGGCTGTAATCCTCGATATCTTCGCCGTAGCCGCCGGTGTGGATGCCGGTCAGCACGATTTCCTGATAACCCGCCGTCACCAGCGCTTTCGCCTGGCGAATCACGCTCTGCGGCTCGCGGCTGCGCATCAGCCCGCGCGACCACGGAATGATGCAAAACGTGCAAAAGTTGTTGCAGCCCTCCTGAATTTTCAGAAACGCCCGCGTCCGATCGGCAAAATCCGGCACGTCCAACTCCTCGAACTGCCGGGTTTTCATAATATTGCGCACCGCATTGATCGGCATCCGCTCCTGCTCGAACTGCTTGACGAGCGGAATGATGTTCTCCCGATCCTGCGTCCCGATCACCATATCGACGCCGGGAATCGCCAAAATTTCCGCCGGCGACGTCTGGGCATAACACCCCGTCACTGCGACGATCGCTTCGGGATTGCGGCGAATCGCGCGGCGGATCATTTGCCGGCTTTTTTTATCGCCCGTGTTTGTCACCGTACATGTATTAATGACGTAGACATCGGCCGTCTGCTCAAAATCGACCTGCTCGTAGCCCTCGTTTTTGAACAGCTGCCAAATGGCTTCCGTATCGTAAAAATTCACTTTACAGCCCAACGTATGAAACGCGACTGTTGCCATCCTGCTTCATCCTCCCATCTCTCCGGTTTCATAAAACAGACACGTCAGTCCAACCATCGCCGCCGTCTCCGTGCGCAAAATGCGCGCGCCCAGCGAAACCGACGCGAAGCCGGCCGCTTCGGCTGCCGCAATCTCCTGCGGCGTAAAGCCGCCTTCGGGCCCAACCGCCAGCAACACGCGCCGGCCCGGCTCCAGCTTGCCTGCGGCCAATGCCTGGCGAATCGCCGGACGCAGCTGCTGCCCGTCCTCTTTTTCATAGCAAATCCACGCCGCATCGACTTCGCCCGCCAACTGGAGCAATTCCTTCCATGCCAGCACCGCTTCGACCTGCGGCACGCAATTGCGATGCGCCTGCTCGGCGGCTTCCTTGGCGATCTTCTGCCAGCGCTCGGTGCGCCGCGCTTCCTTGCGGGCATCGTATTGCACGACGGTGCGTTCCGATAAAAAAGGAAGAAACCGGGCTGCCCCGATCTCGGTCCCTTTTTGAATCACAAGCTCCATTTTATCGCCTTTGGGCAAGCTTTGCGCCACCCACACCTGGACGGCCGGCTCCGCGTTCATCGGCAATTCCTTGACAATTTGCGCCGTCACCACGCCTTTGGCCAACTCCGTAATCCGCGCCTGCACCTCGCGGTCCAGCCCGTTGCTGCAAATAAACTGATCGCCGACCTCGGCGCGCATGACACGCTGCAAATGATGGGCATCGTCGCCCTCCAGAAAAACCGTATCCGCGCGCAGTTGCTCCGGCGGCACAAAATATCGCTGCATACCACAAGCCTCTCTATCTGTAAAAGATCCGTTTAAAGGTAAACTTTCACCCTACATCATACCTCTTTTGCCGGGGAAAAGCTACTGGTTGCCGGCCATTAAACATGAAAGCCAAACAGCGAAAGAATGATTTTTTGAAGTCCGCCGGCAATTGGATGTATCAAGCTAAAATAAGGCGCAAGCGTCACATTCCTGAGCGGCGGAACCAACACGATAAACAACAAAATCACATTAGCCCATCGCTCAAACTTGATCAAACCTTCGGTGTATTTCAAATTCACGAGGTCCTGAATGATCCGGTAGCCGTCAAGCGGCGGAATCGGGATTAGGTTAAACAAAAGCAGCATCAAATTGGTTCCGAGCATGGTGTTGAGAAATACGCTTATCGCGTCCGCGCTTCCGATGGAAAAATGCTCAAACCAATGGTTGTAATAAAATAAATCCCACACAATCAGCGATAGGACCGCAAGCAGCAGATTGCTGAAAGGACCGGCCGCCGTCACGATGATGCTCATCAACCGCGGATTTTTGAAATTGCTGCGGTCGACGGGCACCGGCTTCGCCCAACCAAAACCAACCAGCAGCATCATAATCGAGCCGAACAAATCGAGATGCACCATCGGATTGAGCGAAACTCGGCCGAAGCGTTGCGCCGTCGGGTCGCCCAGCTTGTAGGCGCTCCACGCATGGGCAAACTCATGCAACGTAAACGAAATAATCAAAGCAAGAATCAAAAACGGCAGCGTCTTCCAATCGAAAAATAATAAACCGTTCAAACTGGCGTCACCTACATCTTTCTCGCCGTAATTACGACCCAATCGGAATCGTAGCTTTTATCGACAATCGTAAAATGAGCCGCAAGCAGCCCCCGCTCGACATCCGCTTCCTTGCTTGTAATGATGCCGGAGGCGATATAGTGGCCGCCCGGCTGCAGCGCCGCATAAACGTCAGCCATGAACAGCAGCAAAATTTCCGCCAAAATATTGGCGACGACGACCTGCACCGGCACTTGGACGCCAAATTCGCCGGCGCCGTCCGCACCGCTTGCCTGGATCACGCCAAGCAAATCGCTGTGTTTGACCGTAATCTGCTCCTCCATCGCGTTCAGCCGCGTATTCTCCGTGGCGCTGGACACCGCTACCGGATCAAGGTCAACAGCCAGCACGTGACGCGCGCCCAGCTTGGCGGCGGCAATCGACAAAATCCCCGAGCCCGTTCCGACGTCGATCACATCGTCGCCCGGACGGACAATCTTTTCCAACGTGCGCAAACAAAGCGCCGTCGTCGCATGCGTGCCTGTGCCAAATGCCATACCGGGGTCCAGCTCCAAAATCAGCTCGCCGGGCGTCGGCTCGTATGCCTCCCACGTCGGTTTGATCGTCAGCCGGTCGGAGATGCGAATCGGCTTGAAGTACGTTTTCCACGCATTCGCCCAATCCTCGTCGTCGACCTCTTTCACTTCGTACGTCGGCTCGCCGGTGTCGATATCAAATTCGCGCAGCTGCTCGACCGAACGCTGCAGTTGCTCCAACACCTCATCCGTATTCGTGCCCTGGGCAAAATATCCCTTGATCACCGCACGCCCTTCGGGAATATCGTTAAGCGGCAGCTCGTACCATTGGCCAAGCGACGTGTCGCGCTCCTTGTTCAGCGTGCCCGACTCCTCAATCGAAACGCCGCCGGCGCCCAACTCGTGAATGAAATTCGAAATCATTTCAATCGCTTCTTCCGTTGTATGTACAGTAATTTCGTGCCAACGCATCGTATGGTTCCCCCTGTCTTCCTGCCTGCAAACAGGCCCCCGGCCGCTACAGCCGCCATTCATAAAGCCTATTGTACTACACTTCGGGTTCACCTTACAATCAAGCGGGACGCAGCGGAATCCGCTTCGACGCGAACCCTGTTGTGCCCATAAAAAAACACCGCACGCCCGAACATTCAGCCCGGACGGCAGTGCTTGTACAACCAACGGCTTGCTATACGCTGCCGCCGGCGTCTTGAATGACGCGCAATGCTTGCTCGTAAATCGCTTCGTCGACAACCGCCGTCAGCAAAATGTTGCGGCCCGTCACCGCGTTGTCCCCGCCATCGCTCATGCCGCTGGCCGCAGGGCTGGCCGCCAGCAAAATGCCGTCGCTGATGCCGGAAAGCGCCGCACCCTGCGTTAAAGCCGCCAAGCTGCTGACATCTCCCGTAATCGGGTTCATCACCTGATCGATTTCACCGCCGGGGTAAGCGCTGATGCGATCGACCTGCACGTCGGCGGCGCGCAGCGCTTTCAGCTTCATGGCGATTGCTTCCGCCTGCGCGGGATCGTGGAAGTAGGCTAAAATGTTTTTCTCAGCCATCGCCGCTCCCCCTTAATGCTGCTGGCGGGCGTCGGCTGCCTGCGCGCGCTCCGTCGCTTCCAAATCATCGGCGTCGGCCAGCTCGGCGTTAAACTCGACATCTTCGCTTTTCGCATGCGGCACCTGCTGAGCCGCTGTCTGCTGGCTGAACACCTGAACCTGCTCCTGCTCGGCCTGCTGCTTCACCTTCGACGGCTTCGTTTGCTTGTCGTTCATAGCGCTAACCTCCTCAAATTGTAGAGTGGCAATCGGCCTTATTGTCGGCATCCGGCGGCGTTTTCATGCAAGCGGCGAGCCAAATCCCTTAAGCGGCCCGCGCGGCCGGACAGCGGTCATCACCTTGACAAGGCAAGCAGAAACGGCAAAAAACCGCTTTAGGAGTCCATACCCCCAAGCGGCCTGCCAAACCAAGCTTAATCGCCCAAAAACGCTTTTTTCATCCGTTCAAAAATCGACTGTTGCTGCTCATGCGTATGTTCGCCGCTCAAGCCGCCGAATTTGCGCAGCAGCTCCCTTTGCTCGTCGGTCAGATTCGTTGGCGTAACAACGACGACCTTCACGTGCTGGTCGCCTTGGCCGTAGCCGCGCAGCCGCGGAACGCCTTTGCCCTTGAGCCGGAAATACGTGTCCGTTTGCGTACCGGAGGGAATTTTCAGCTTGACCTTTTCGGTCAAGGTCGGAATTTCGATCTCGTCGCCCAACGCCGCCTGCATAAACGTCAGCGGCACCTCGCAATAGATATCGTCACCCTCGCGCTCGAAAAATTCATGCGTCTTGACGCGGATCACCACGTACAGGTCGCCCGGAGGGCCGCCGCGGGTCCCTGCTTCCCCTTCGCCGGATACGCGCAACTGCGCGCCTTCATCGACCCCGGCGGGAATTTTCACGTGAATCGTGCGCTGCTTTTTCACTTTGCCCACGCCGTGGCACGTGCCGCATTTGTCCTTGATAATCCGGCCTTGACCGCTGCACGCCGTACATACCCGGCGGTTGACGATGCGGCCGAACGCAGTATTTTGCACAACCTCCTGCTGGCCGCTGCCGTGACAAACCGAACAGGTCTCCGGCTTTGTGCCGGGCTTGGCGCCCGAGCCGTGACACGTATCGCACGTTTCCGTGCGCGGAATGTGGATATCCGTTTCTTTGCCGAACACCGCTTCCTTGAATTCGATCGTCATCGTGTACTGCAAATCGTTGCCGCGCTGCGGCGCGTTCGGGTTGCGCCGGTTGCCGCCACCGCCGAAAAACATATCGAAAATATCGCCGAAGCCGCCGAAATCGGCGCCGCCCATTCCGCCCATGCCCTGATTCGGGTCGACATGGCCAAAACGGTCATATTGCGCCTTCTTCTGGTCGTCGCTGAGCACGTCGTACGCTTCTTTGGCTTCCTTGAACTTGTCTTCGGCATCCGTCGCTTTGTTGACGTCCGGGTGATACTGGCGGGCCAGCTTGCGGTACGCTTTTTTGATATCCTCTTGCGAAGCGTCCTTGCCTACGCCCAACACCTCGTAATAATCGCGTTTGCTCATCGTTCCACTCCCATGTTCAAGACTACAAACGGAAAGTCAAAGCAGCAGGGAACCCCCGACGCTTTGACTTCACCCGTTTACGCATCCCGCTTAAAGGGACCCGTAATTACTTCTTATCATCCACGACTTCGTAGTCGGCGTCAACTACGTTCTCACGGCCTTTGGCTGCGCCTTCGCCGGCCGCACCGCCCGCTTCCGCACCGGCTCCGGCTTCCTGCGCCTGCTGGTACAGCTTCACGGACAGCTGCTGCACGACTTCCGTCAACTCGGATGTCGCCGCTTTGATCGTCTCCAGATCATTGCCTTCCAGCGCCGATTTCAGCTTGTCTTTGGCCACGTTCGCTTTGTCGATTTCGCCTTGCTCGACTTTGTCGCCGAGATCCTTGATCGTTTTGTCGACGGAGTAGATCAGTTGATCCGCTTCGTTGCGCGCTTCGACCACTTCTTTGCGCTTGCGATCTTCTTCGGCGTGCGACTCGGCGTCCTTCATCATTTTGTCGATTTCCTCGTCGCTCAAGCCGCTGGAGGAAGTGATCGTAATTTTTTGGCTTTTGCCTGTGCCTTTATCGAGCGCAGACACGTTGACGATGCCGTTGGCGTCGATGTCAAAGCTGACTTCGATTTGCGGAATGCCGCGCGGCGCCGGAGGGATGTCGCCCAGCATAAAACGGCCCAACGTTTTGTTGTCGGCAGCCATCGAACGCTCGCCTTGCAGAACGTGGATTTCTACGCTCGTCTGGTTGTCGGCATACGTCGAGAATACCTGCGATTTGCTTGTTGGAATCGTCGTGTTGCGCTCGATCATGCGCGTGAACACGCCGCCCGCCGTTTCAATGCCGAGCGACAACGGAGTTACGTCGAGCAATACGACGTCTTTCACATCGCCGGTCAAAACACCCGCTTGCACGGCAGCGCCAAGCGCTACGACTTCGTCGGGGTTAACGCCTTTATGCGGCTCTTTGCCGATCAGCTTTTTGATCGCTTCCACAACAGCCGGAATCCGCGTCGAACCGCCGACAAGCACAACTTTGTCGATTTGGCTTGAGCTCAGGCCTGAATCGCTCAGCGCCTGGCGCGTAGGTCCCAGCGTTCTTTCGACGAGCGGTGCGGAAATCTCTTCGAATTTGGCGCGGGTCAGGTTCAACTCCAAGTGCTGCGGAACGCCGTCGGCAACAGTGATGAACGGCAGCGAAATCGTCGTCGTCAGGACGCCGGACAGCTCTTTTTTCGCTTTTTCGGCTGCATCTTTCAAACGTTGCACAGCGGCTTTATCTTTGCTCAGGTCGATGCCTTGCTCTTTTTTGAATTCCGCTACGAGGTAGTCGATGATCACTTGGTCAAAGTCGTCGCCGCCCAGACGGTTGTCGCCGCTGGTTGCTTTCACTTCGAAGAAACCGTCGCCCAGTTCGAGAATCGAGACGTCGAACGTACCGCCGCCGAGGTCGTACACGAGAATCGTTTGGTCTTCGGACTTCTCCAGACCGTAAGCGAGCGCAGCCGCGGTAGGCTCGTTGACGATCCGCAGCACTTCAAGGCCGGCGATTTTACCGGCGTCTTTCGTCGCTTGGCGCTGGCTGTCGTTGAAATAAGCCGGCACGGTAATGACCGCTTGCGTAACCGTCGAGCCGAGGTAAGCTTCGGCGTCGGCTTTCAGCTTTTGCAGGATCATCGCGGAAATTTCTTGCGGCGAATAGTCTTTGCCGTCGATGTTCACCTTGTAGTTTGTGCCCATGTGGCGCTTGATGGAAATGACGGTTTTGTCGGGATTGGTGATAGCCTGGCGCTTCGCGGTTTCGCCGACGACACGTTCGCCGTCTTTCTTGAAGCCGACGACGGAAGGCGTCGTGCGGTTGCCTTCGGCATTAGGAATCACGACGGCTTCCCCGCCCTCCATGACGGCGACGCAGGAGTTGGTTGTACCCAAGTCGATACCGATTACTTTACTCATAATTAGGAATGCCTCCTTTGTTTATCTGAACATCCGCATTGCTTGCTTATACGCTAACCTTGACCATTGCAGGGCGGATCACTTTATCTTTCAGCACATAACCTTTTTGCAGTTCCTCAACGACGAAACCTTCTTCGTGCTCCTCCGATTCCACCTGCATGACCGCTTGGTGAAACTCGGGGTTGAACGGCTGGCCAAGCGCTTCGATGGCTTTCACGCCTTCCTGCGACAGCAGCTGGTCAAGCTGCCGGAAGGTCATATCCAGACCTTTCACCAGGCTGTCAAAATCCTTCGTTTCCTTGCTCGACGACAGCGCGCGCTCGAAGTTATCGACTACCGGCAACAGCTGCTCGATCAATTTCAGCGACGCATATTTGGCGAACTCTTCCTTTTCCTGTCTGGAACGGCGGCGGAAATTGTCGAAATCCGCTTGCGCCCGCAAGTAGCGCTGCTGGTTCTCTTCGGCCAACTTGCGCAGCACCTCCAGCTCGCTGTCCGCGGCGGCTTCCGCTTGCGGCTCGCTCGCTTCGGCTTCGACCGCTTGCTCCTGCTGCTCTTCGGCTGCGTATGCAGCGTCTGCCGCCTGCTCCGCCGTTTGTTTCTCTCCCGTACTCAATGTCCTTCACCTCCTTAAAAAAGCTGCTCCAGCCGTCAGTGTGCCCATCTTCAAGACTCTTCAAAAGGCGGCTTCATCTTGATCACCGTATGAATGCGCAGCACCGCTGCGGCGACTTCGCCGGCAGCCTGCAGCGCGTGAATTTTCACATCCGTCGGGTCGAGCACGCCGGCTTCCAGCAAGTCGACGACTTGCCCCGTATCGCAGTCGATGCCCAGCGCATCGCTGCCGCGGGCGAGCTGCGCCGCTTTCAGCTCTTCGACCTTCTCCAGCGGGTTGTAGCCCGCGTTGACGACGATTTGCGCAAGCGGCCGGCGCAGCGCTTCGGCGACGGCCGCGACGCCGAAGCCTTCCATGCCGCGCATCGTTTCGCGGTGGCGCTCCAGTTCATGCGCCACCGCCAGCTCCGCGGCGCCGCCGCCGGGCACATAGCCGCCGCGGATGGCGGCTTGCACGGCGGAAGCCGCGTCCTGGGCGATGCGGGCACGCTCGCCCACCACCTCGCGCGTCGCGGCGCCGACGAGCACGGTCACGTGCGGCTCGCCGGCGCCTCCCGCGACGCGGACCTTGGCAAGCCGCTCGTCGTAAGCGGCTTGCCCGGCGCGCCCCAGCGCCGCGGCGAGCTCGCCCGGCGGCTTGCGCAGCGCCGTGCGGCGCAAGCCGCGCGCGCCGGTGTGCGCGCACAGCAGCTGCAGCTCCTTCTTCGGCAGCCGCTGCAGCACGAGAATGCCGTGGTCGGCGCAGAACTGCTCCGCCTCGGGGTCAACCCCGCGGTCGACGGCGACCAGGCCGATCCCGAGTTCGGGCAGCTTCGCCAGATCGCTGCGGAACAGCTCCCGCAGCTGCAGGTGGCGCTGGAAGCCCGCCTCGGTAACAAGCGCCTCGTCGCCGACGCTTTCCGGCTCGAACGCATCGTGCAAGACGAGCACGCGCACATCGCGCTGCACCGGCGCAAGCAGCGGGCTCAGCGGCTTCTGGCTCAGCACGATGCCGGGCCAAACCGCGCTCGCCGCCGCTTCATGCGCGAGCACGCAATCCGCGAAGCGAAAGCCGTCTTCGCGCAGCTTGCCCGCGCCGGCCTCCGCCGCAGCGGCGACGACAAGCTGTGCGATGTCGTCGTGCTCGCGGCCGGCGGTGTACGCGATCCGCTGCAGCGCCGGATCGTCCGCGCCGGCGACGGCGCGGCTGTGCGCGCGGAAGGCGGCCAGGGCGAGGCGGATGCCTTGCTGCATCCCGCTGACGACCTTGGCCACCGGCACGCCGCGCGTCACCTGGGCCACGCCTTCGCCGACCAGCGCGCCGGCGAGCACCGTCGCCGTCGTCGTGCCGTCGCCGATATGGCGCTGCTGCGAGCGCGCCACCTGAATAAGCAGGCGCGCCGCCGGATGGGAGACATCCATCCGCTCGAGAATCGTCGCGCCGTCATTCGTAATAATTACGTCGCCCTGCGCGCCAACGAGCATCGTGTCAAGCCCTTTCGGGCCAAGCGTGCCTTCGACCGCCGAACAAATGGCGCGAACGGCGGTGGCGTTATTGACCAGCGTCGAAAGCCGTTCATCCCCTTCGCCGCTGCTGCCTTGCTTGACTCCGTTCATCAAACGTCAGCTCCTTCTTGCCAGTCCGCAAGCCCGCCGACGACCGGCCGCCGCATCCAGCGGAGCGGCAGGCGCGCCTTGGGGCCGCTTTGCTCACTTGCCATACCAGCGTCCAAGCGCAACCTCCAAATGGCGGGACAAGTGGTTCAACAGTCCGATCACGCGCCCATATTCCATCCGCGTCGGACCCAGAATGCCGATCGTGCCGATCGGCTGATCGCCAATCGAATAAGAAGCGGTAATCAAACTGCAATTATTGATCGCTTCAATGCTGTTCTCCGAGCCGATCTTCACCTCGATGCCAGCCGTTCCCGGCGCTACAAGCTTGAGCAGCATCGGCGTCTGATCGAGCAAATCCAAAATATTTTTCACCTTATCCACATCTTTAAACTCGGGCTGAATCAGCATGTTTGTCGTGCCGCTCAAGAAAACGCGGTCCTTCTCGTCGTTCTCCAGCACACTTTCGACAACGGAAATCAGCTCCTCGTAACCGCTGATATAGCTGCTGAGCTCCTTGGCGATTTCATTATAAAGCTTCGACTTGAATTGCAGCAGCGGCACGTTCTTGAGCCGCGCATTCAACAGGTTGACGACCTTCTCGATTTCCGCCATCGGCATCCCCTCGGGAATCGTCACCGTTTTATTATCGACATGGCCCGTATTCGTGACGATAATCGCCACAGCCGTCGTATCGTTCAGCGGCACAAGCTGCAAATGCTTGAGCGTCGTGCTGAACACCTCGGGGCCGAGCACAATCGACGTATAATTCGTTAAACCGGAAAGCATGCTGGCCACATGCTGGATCACATCTTCCATTTCCTGAATGCGCTCGGCAAACATCAGCTTGACCGCGTCCAGGTCGTGCGCGCCCAACGCGCCTTGTTGCAACAGATGATCGACGTAATAACGGTAGCCCTTGTGGGAAGGAATGCGGCCGGCCGACGTATGCGGCTGCTCGAGGTAGCCCATCTCCTCCAAATCGGACATTTCGTTGCGGATCGTGGCCGGACTGAAAGCGACATCGCCCCGCTTGGAAATGCTGCGTGAACCGATCGGTTCGGCGGAACGCACGTAATCGTCGATGATGGCGCTAAGAATCATTCGCTGGCGTTCGGACAACATCGTTATTCCTCCTCGCATACCTCGTTGATCATCGTTAGCACTCAACTTTGATGAGTGCTAATTCCTATTACAAAAATAACAGACCCTAAGGTCTGTTGTCAAGTCAATCCAAGCGCCTAAGTACGGCGATTTCGTCGCAGCAATACTGCTTTTTGCAATGCACGCAATCCGTCCAAACCTTCTCGGGAAAAATGGACTTCGGCACGACCGTAAAGCCGTTTTTCTGGAAAAACGCAACCTCATACGTCAAGGCCATCACTTTGACGATACCTAGTTTCCGCGCTTCTTCTATTAAAAACTCAACGAGCTTGCGCCCCGTCCCCTGCCCTTTGAAACCCGGCGTAATGCCAAGCGAGCGGATTTCCACCAAATCCGGGCCGAGCCGGGTCAGAGAACCGCAGCCGATCAATTCGCCATCCGCTTCGGCTACCACAAACGAATCGATGTTCTCCTCCAGCATCGCGCGCGTGCGCGGCAGCATAATGCCCTGGCGCGCATAGCCCTGTATAATATCGTACAGCTTCTCGATATCCGCAACGGAAGCTTTTCTGACGGTTACTGTCGTCGTCATTGCCCATCCCACCATTCGCATACAAAAAATACAGAAAATCCACCGCGGTTTTGCCCCAAAAACGATCGTACCGCGTGGATTTATGTATAAATATACAACAATTCGTATATTTGCACAAGCTTTTTTCCGCGATGCGACAGGCGCATCAATCCGCCAAAAACGACCCGAACACCTCGTTGCCCAACAGCACGCCCTGCTCTGTCAACCGGAAGCCCTCAGAGGTCCGTTCCAACAGCCCTTGCGCAAGCAGCTTGTGGAGCTGCGGCGCAAATACAGCGGCGATCGACGTGCCGAACTGAGCGGCAAAATCGGCTTCCCGCACGCCCGCCAGCAGCCGCAAGCCAACCATCATAAAATCCTCCATCGCTTCCTGCCGCGAAACGTCGAAGCTTTCCAGCTCAGGCAGCCCAAGCCGCGTCGCATCGATATACGCCTGCACGCCCTTGGTATTGACGTGGCGACGGCCGTTTTGGTAGCCGTGCGCTCCCGCGCCAAGCCCGTAATAATAGCGGTTGCGCCAGTACATCGAGTTATGCCGGCTCTCAAAACCCGGCTTGGCAAAATTGCTGATTTCGTATTGGCCGTATCCGGCTTCCTTCAGGCGGCGCATGATAAGCAAATACATGTCGAGCTCCTCTTCCTCGCTTGGCAGCGGCAGCTCGTTTTTGTGAAACAACGTGTGAAACAGCGTATGTTCCTCCACCTTGAGGCTGTAGATCGAATAATGCGGCAGCTCCAGCTCCAGCGCTTCGCGCAACGTCGCTTCCATGATCTCGACCGTTTGCTTCGGCAAACCGAACATCAAGTCGATCGACATATTCGTAAAACCGATGCGGCGGGCGTTTTCGAGGCTGCGATACACGTCGTCGGCAGTATGAATCCGGCCGATCGCGGCCAACAAACCATTATCAAACGACTGGACGCCAAAACTGATCCGGTTGACGCCCCCGGCCTTCATCGCCGCCAGCTTCTCCTCGTCCGTCGTGCCGGGATTGGCCTCCATCGAAAATTCGACACGCTGCGGATCGGCGGGAAAATACGTGCGCACCAGCTTGAGAAAATGCGCCATCTGCTCCGGCAGCAACACCGTCGGCGTACCGCCCCCGACAAAAATCGTTTCGATCTCGCCCGGCGGCGACAGCTTGACCGTCGCTTCCATCTCGCGCTCCAGCGCGTCCAGATAGTCCATCACCGGCTGGCCCTTAAGCACATAGGAGTTAAAATCGCAATAATGACATTTGTTCGTACAAAACGGGATATGAATATACACGGCTTGCGGCGCCGCGGCAGCAGTCAGCATCAAAGCACATTCCTTTCGGCGCGTAGCCGCGCAGGGGATAACAAAAGCCAAGGGACGGATCGCTCCGCCTCCCCGGCTTGAATGAAACTACTCGTCGATTTTCAGTACGGCCATGAACGCTTCCTGCGGCACCTCAACGCTGCCGACCTGCTTCATGCGCTTTTTGCCTTCCTTTTGCTTCTCCAGCAGCTTGCGTTTCCGCGAAATATCGCCGCCGTAACATTTGGCGAGGACGTTTTTGCGCATCGCCTTGACCGTTTCGCGCGCAATAATTTTTTGCCCGATCGCCGCTTGAATCGGCACCTCGAACATTTGCCGCGGGATCAGTTCCTTGAGCTTGTCGCAAATGATTTTGCCCCGGTTGTACGCGCCGTCACGGTGTACGATAAACGAAAGCGCATCGACCTGCTCGCCGTTAAGCAAAATGTCCATTTTGACCAGACTGGATTTCTTATAGCCCGACAACTCGTAATCAAAGGAAGCGTAACCCTTCGTTCGCGATTTGAGCTGGTCGAAAAAGTCGTAGACAATCTCCGACAGCGGAATGTCATACGTCAGCGTAACGCGGTTGGAATCAAGATATTCCATGTTCACATATTCGCCGCGCTTGCCCTGGCAAAGCTCCATAATGGTGCCGACAAAATCGTTGGGCACGATGATCGACGCCTTGACGAACGGCTCCTCGACGAATTCAAGCCGCTGCTGCTCCGGGTAATTCGACGGATTGTCGATGTCGATGACCTCGCCGTTCGTCAGCGTAACCCGGTAAATAACGCTTGGCGCCGTCGTAATCAGCGGAATGTTGAACTCCCGCTCGATCCGCTCCTGGATAATTTCCATATGCAAAAGGCCAAGGAAGCCGCAACGGAAGCCAAAACCCAACGCCGACGACGTCTCGGGTTCGAAGCGCAGCGACGCGTCGTTCAGCTCCAGCTTTTGCAGCGCTTCACGCAAATCGTTGTAGTCCGACGTTTCGATCGGGTACAAACCGCAAAACACCATCGGATTGATCCGCCGGTAGCCCGGCAGCGGCTCTGCCGCCGGCCGTGCTGCCTCTGTGACCGTGTCCCCGACACGCGTATCGCCGACATTTTTGATGCCGGCGACGATAAAGCCAACATCGCCGACCTCCAGCGCCTCGACCATCGACATGCGCGGCTTGAACGCGCCGACCTCGATAACCTCAAACGTTTTGTTCGTCGCCATCATTTTGATTTTCGAACCGGCGCGAATCGAGCCGTCCACCACGCGAACGTAAACGATAACGCCCTTGTACGCGTCATAATGCGAGTCGAAAATCAGCGCCTTCAACGGCTCGTCCGGGTCGCCCGCGGGCGCCGGCACCTTTTGGCAGACCTGCTCGATAATGTCCTTGATGCCGATGCCGGCTTTCGCCGAAGCGAGCACCGCTTCACTGGCGTCAAGACCGATCACGTCTTCGATCTCCTGCTTCACCTTGTCGGGATCAGCGCTCGGCAAATCGATTTTATTGATCACCGGCAAAATTTCCAGATTGTTGTCCAGCGCCAGGTACACGTTGGCCAGCGTCTGCGCTTCGATGCCTTGCGCAGCGTCGACGACGAGCAAAGCGCCCTCGCATGCCGCCAGGCTGCGCGATACCTCGTACGTAAAGTCGACGTGTCCCGGCGTATCGATCAAGTTGAGAATGTACTCCTCGCCATTGTCGGCACGATAGTTCAGCCGCACGGCCTGCAGCTTGATCGTAATGCCGCGCTCGCGCTCCAGGTCCATTTGGTCGAGCACCTGATCCTGCATCTCGCGAGAAGACAGCGCTCCGGTATATTCCAGAATCCGGTCGGCAAGCGTCGATTTGCCGTGGTCGATATGGGCAATGATTGAAAAGTTGCGGATTTTCTTTTGTCTGGCGCGAATGTCCGTCATGCTAACGTTTTACCCCCACTAACTGCAAATAATTTTCATTATAGCAGTTGTGGGAACCCGCTTCAATGTCGGGTTCCAATTGTCGCTTCCCCCATGCTCCAACAATCAATGCGTCCCGGATACTTGCAGGTCGTCTGCCGACGATTTGGACGCCGAGTAAATCGCAATAACCGGATACGGAATGCTGCCCAGCGGCCACGATGTGCCGGCTATGTTGACTGTGCCGTTGCCCATAGGCGCTGTATACTGCAACGTATACGTATCGCCGACCGCCTTAATGTCGGCGGCCAGCACCAGCACACCGGTATTCGCCCGCAGCGCGTCGATATTCGCTTGCGTCACCTGCTGGCCCGCTCGCACCGCCACCGCCGAAGACGGCAGCGAGTAAGAAAAATGCCAGCGCTGCGCCTGCATCGCATACTCCATCATCGACAGCTTGTTGCCGGGATTTTTGTCCCAGCCATACGTTGCGTCCTGGCCGATGTATGTGCGGTTGCGGCCGGTCAGCTGCATGAACTGCGATGTGCCGTACAGGTAGTTACCGGATGGTTCTTCACTATCTCCCCCGGATTGAGCAAATAGCGCCGCGATCCGCGACGTCCACTCCTGCTCGGCCGCTGTCACATTTCGTCTGCCCGCCTGATCGTCCCAATTCAGCCACACCGGGTTCTCATACACCGTAGCCGTACTCCCCCCGTTGTGCCGATTGATGATTTTGTAATCGCCATCGACATTCATGTAGATATCAACTGGAGTGATGGCCCCGTTTTGCAAGTTCAAGTGATAGTAATACGGAATGATTTGCAGGTTGCTGTAATAGTTGCCCATCGTTTGAATGTCGGACAATACATCGTAACCCAGACGCAGCGGCTGATTCTGCAAAGCTTTAATATTGTTTTTCTCCGGCGACAGCGGGAAGGTGATCGTTTTGTTATCGCGCTGGTTGCCTAAATTCAAATGAGTGAGCAGCCCCCATGTATTCAAGTAACTGGCGTTGGTCGACATGGACTCTCCACGAATATCGATCAAATCTCCTATGACCTGCGCTTGGGTATTTGGGTTGACCTTGGCCACCACATTCGGAATCAACCATTCCGTCGGTTGGCGCTGCTGCTTGAACAAATTCGAGAACCGGAAATCCCCCGTATCCTCGATGACCATGTTGCCGATCCGCCCCACGACGTCAACCTGATATTTTTTCAGCGTGCTGTGCTTGGCGGCATATGTTCGCGGCGTGTTATAACGAACTTTATTAGTTGGCAGATCACTGTCTTCTCCCGCTGCGTTAATCGCCACACTCTTCCACTCCACCATCGCGCTGACCCTCTCACGGTTTGCCAGCGGTACATAGAAGTCAAACAAGGTTGTCCCTACGTCCAGCGATATCCATTCATTAGCCTTGTACATCACACCATTGTAAATGACATTGAAATCAAACTTGACGTATTTCGCTTGGGTCCATTCCGTTGTATCCATCCCGTCCGTAAAACCTTTGCCGCGAATTTCCGTCGTCTGCGACCAGCCCCATTGACCGTTGCCATAGAAGTCGCCCGTATTCGGAAAATACAGCTGGAAGCCATGATCCAGCAGGACGAAATTGCCGGGCGTATAGCCGCCAGCCGGCGTACTTGGCTTGACCGTGATCGTCTGGAGGACGTAAGCGTCCGATGGCGGAGACGTATCAGAGCCGCCGGCCATCGTCGTCACCACCTTCGTCGGCGCGCCAATCGCTGCGCGCGGCGGGGAGGTAATGACAATTTGGCCATCGCCGGTATTGACGCCTGTCGACATCGTGCCGTTTGACACGCCGCCGACATATCCCGATCCGCCTCCGCCGCCGGCATTCGGATTGCTGCAGCCGTGCGAAGCCGCGCCATAGCCGCCGTAATAGCCGCCCCCGCCAGCGCTGGCGTCGCCGCTCACTGACCCGCCGGAGCCCAGCGAATAGCCGCTGGTTTGGCTGCCGCCCGCACCGCCGCTGACCTCACTGGTCGAGGTGCCCGTCCCCCCCTTCTCGCCGCCACCGTCACCCCCGGTTGCCCCGGAACCGCCTCCGCCGCCTCCGCCGGCGACCAAAATACGGTCTTTAAGCTCCGTGCCTCCCTTGCGCACGTCCGACGCACCGCCTCCACCGCCATTGGAGGATGTGGCGCTACCGCCGCCGTTCCAGCCTGCGGCACCGCTACTGCCGCCCTGACCGCCCACATACATATTCAACGTTTCTCCCTTGCTAAGCGTAATTTGCCCTCGGGAATAACCGCCCAGGCCGCCGCTGCCGCTGCTGCCTTTTTGAGTACCCCGACCGCCTTGAGCCCCCCAGGCCTCGATCGTGTATACGCCATCATCGGGTGCGATGAACGTTTCCGCGCTTCCCGTGTAGGTAAACGTCTTGTTCGTCCCATTCGTGGCCTTCACATAGTCGGGATTCGGGACCTCCTCCGTAACGAACACCGGGTCCACCGCCACAAACTCCTGCACACTCATGTTTTTCAGCAACAGGTTATCGGCGAACAAATAATCACGCGGATTGGAAACCGCGTCGAGCGTCGGGCCCTTGATCATATGAATGCGCAGCACGCCGGCATTGGCTGGCGACGTAAAATCAAACGTTTTGTGCTGTAAGACCGACGTTGTGTTGTGATCGCTGCTGCCGGCACTGACCCCAGTGTACTGCATATCCGACGTATACACATCGAGGGCAAAATACCCATCGCACCGGTGACAACTCAAATCGCCTTCAAACCGATAATTCGTATTCGGCTTGATCGGGATATCCTTCCAATATCCGCCGGTGGCCCCGGTTCCCGCCGCACTGTTCACCTCAAACGTATGTTTCCCCGGCCCGATCACCCACGTATCCCCGCTGCGGTTGGTGAAGGTCATATTCGCGCTGCTGCCCGAAGCGACCCACTGGTTCCAGCCGGCGACCGTTCCGTTGACATTGACGATTTCAGCGTCAGAGTTCGGGATGATGTTTTGCCGATACGACGGGTCAAGAACACGTTCGTACTCTGCGACACCTTCCTGCTTATTTCCCCCAATCGCTTGGGAGGCCGGTGTCCGCTGATCCAATGAGCTTGGCAGCGAAACCACCAGCGCATTTTCGACCGAAACCGGGTCGTGAATGACCACATCGTTGACCTTGGCATGAATCGGCGAATACGGAGCAGGAAATGCCTGGCCGTTGGCTTGATAATCGTTGTTATAACCTGTCCCGTACATGACCGGCAAATTCTGATCATTGTGTATCAGTGCCAATTGGTAAAACACTTCGGAAACCCCGGTAAAATACTCCCCGTTCGGCAAAGCATCCGGCACATCGATTCCAGTATGCATCAGCCGCAAATAGGGCAGAGGCCGGTGCGGCCGGATCAATCCGGCAGACAACGTATCAAAGACCGTCGCTACCGTGCTCGTAGAAGCACCGGAATATTTATTCGTCGGATTGCCGTAATTGCCGTTGTACGATCCAACTTTAATCGTATTCAACTGGTCCCACTTCGCGGCCGATAAGGGATTGTTCGTCCACATCGTATCGAAATCCGTCACCGGCACGTCCAGTTGCTCCGTCGTTGCGGCGGGGTCGGAGGACTTTTCGAAATACATCACCGACTGGTCACCGGAGGAAGTCTGGAGAATCAGGAAGTCCGACACCGCCGTGACGTTGCCTTCCGTGTTGCGCCGAATATCGAACTGCTTCTGCTCATCGACTGTTCCTGACGTTTTGCTGTTTGTCAGGCAATTATCGGATTCGCCTTCGTACCAGTACACAGCATCATGTTGAGCCGGCTCGACCGAATAGCGCAATCGCCCGTCCTTACTGGTGTCCTTTTTGGCAAAATTCGAAAACACGGTTGGGAGACTTGGATCATTCGGGTCATTTGGGTTGATCTTGTGAATCGATGCTGTGACTTCGTTCGTCCCTACCAAAGCCGACATTCCGTTCACCTTGGAGCGATCAATTCGCCACACGACAGCTTTGTTGATTTTCATATAATCGAACGTAACGGTTTGTGTCCATGAGTCAACGTAGCCACCGACCATTTCGAAATCATGGCCCATTTGCTCCCAACCGTACTCGGTCCCGTAGATCGGCTGTGGATCATCGCCTTCGGTATAGCCTTGGAGATAGGGCCGGTTTCTAGGGAGAACCTCTTCGGTGAAAGGTGCTCCACAAGCGTCTGTCACAGTGCGTGCAGCAGGCTTAGGCGGCTCAGTGTCTTCCTGATAGGAGGGAAGAATCCGCTCCATCGCCCATCCGTTTACCACCTTAGTAAACTCCGACTTATAGGTACGAGTTTGCGTGACCTTGGGTACATATTCGACCTGTACATCGACGATGAACTCAGACCCGCCGGCAGCAAAATATAAGCTACGCGTCGTCGGTGTACCGGACATCGCATCAAATGTTTCATTCGAACTCGTGCCCGACAGTTGCGGCGAACCTTCTTTGATCTCGGAGAAATTTTTCGGAATGCTCACAAAATTTCCGATGTCCGGTTTAGGTTTTGGTGGCCGGAACCAAGTCATTTCCGTGGACGGCCCGGGTCGTGTACATTGCTTCGTCACAATAGTGTTAGTAATCGTGTCTTTCGCCGAAATGAACACATCGGCATTATAGCGAAAACTGACTTTGCCGCCCTCAGGAATCGGGTAGTTGGTCAAGTCATCCTGAAACAGCACCTTACTGTCATTTCCGCCATCCAGATACGCGAGCAGCACCCATGGGGTAGTGCCCACATCATTTTCATAGTTAGGATTAGCATCGGTTGCCGGCAACAGCACGCTGCCTTTACTCCAAATCGCCTTGGCTCCTGTGTTCGCAAGGCCGGTCATTTTGTCGGTTTGATCCGACCTGTAGGTGCGAATGCGGATCTTAAAATCCGTTTTTCCCTTTACCCACTGCTTCCAGTCTTCAAGTTCCTCGGGCGTTTGCTGTAAATCTACCTGCATCGTGACCTTTTGACCAATGACTGCATTCTCAGCCGGCACTTCGCCCTCAAGCTTGCCCTTATTCGGGATGGTGGCGGTGGTATGACATTTGCAATCGGAGTCATACAAGGCGACCACGACGGTTCCACCTATATATACAGGAGGATTTCTTTCGGTGAGCTCAGGGCCTCTTACCCAATAGGGATCATCGCCTGAATCTGAACATTTCTTTTCGTCATATTTCTTTAGACGTGTAATATATGAGCATCGCAAAACATAAGTCTTCCCATGCCCGTCATCAATGGTTGTAGGTAGTTTCATGTCCACTCCCTTACCATCAAGAGTCATTGCTTTGGTATATTTCCATGCAGGCCATTGCCCTTTCTTATAACCGTCAATATCCTCAGGACCATATTGACTTTGTACTTGTATTTTTGGTTTGAGTTCATCACGAGTATTGGCGTTTAAAAACTCCACATACAAAGGAAATGAGCCATGATACACGACTTTTGCATCATAGTAATCCCGAAAATACGACTTGTTCCCCCAAGACTTTGCATCCCTGATCCCGTCCAAAGTTGCATATTCAGGTGTAAATGCAGGAACCCCTTTATATTTCACAATAAAGACAGGGCTTATATAGATGTCCCCTCCATCTCTAATATTCTGAAACTTTGGATTATTATGACCAGCTATTTTATCAGTCATAACTCCGGCATTGGATATGAACACAGCAACCAAGATCGAATCTTCAGGCTTAGATCCATATTCCCGTTGCTTGCATTTCTTCAAGTCCCAAAGTTTCTGTGCTTCTATTTCCTCCCCATCCTTACGCATAACTTCTGCGAGGTAATCGCACTCTCCCACATCCCTAACAGTCCATATGCTTGTATCACGTTCACCTGTAGGCTTATATAAATCAATCCTCAAATAGTTATCTGAGCCGCCTGATAAAGGGGAACATTCCGCCGTCAAAGGATTTTTGTCAGGATTGCAGGTAATGTCCACTCTAAATATGAGCGCTTTGGTTCCGTAGGTTGTGTCCGTTGTTGCTTTAGCATTCTTGGTAACATAATGCAGATCACCATCCTCAAACCAAGCTCCGGTCCTGTAAGTATACCTATCGTCTGAATTACTGGCAGCGTGCGCTGTCTGACTTGGTCCTGATAAAACCCCGCTGATTAGAATAAAAATAGCCAAAAGTACCATCTGCGTCCTTTTCACTTGTACGCCTCCTCTCAATAATATGATAGGTGGTCAGTTCTTGCTCAACTGACCCCCTACTAACTCAATGCTGCTACTCTACGGAATCATAGAAATAGTAACCCTTGTAAAACATATTTTCGGTATGCCGAATTCCGTAGTCGTCCCCCCACTTGCTGTTCGCTACAATCGTAGTCATACTCACTACCGAATAACCGTCATACCAAATCCCCTTCTTAAGCGGGAAGGAATCCGATACTTCAGATACATTCCAATTATCCAAAAATGTCTGCGCCGGGTCGTTGGCGGAAATAATCATAAACTTAAAATGTGTAGGAATCCAGTCCAGACTTCCAGAACGATAAATTGCTGACAACTCCGGGTCGGCATATCCCTTCGCAATGACTCGATTCTCCTTGACCCAAGCAACATAATCATGCATCAATTGCTCGGTTTTAGCTTCCTGATAAGAACTCATACCCGTTGAGTTGTCGATAAGAGCTTTCGTGAGTTGCTGCTCGTCAATCGTTCTGTAATCCACATTTAGCTGAGCTGCGTAATATTTGCGAACCTTGTTGCCCAAAATATCGGCAATATATTTGAATGCTGTAGGACTATTGATCTGAGTGAAGCTACGGCTAGGTTTAGCCCCATAAAAATCATAGAACTTGATCTGCTCAAGATCAGCAAGGCGCAGCCAGTGCTCGTCTAGCGTCTTGCTATACTCCCGCCCCCAAGGATCGAGCGTCACTTCTCCGGCATCCACCTTCGCCTGATACTTCGCATCGGTCACTTTGACCGCATGAGCGTCGTCGTCCCACTCCACCTTGGATTCCATCACTTCGCTGACAAAACGCAAAGGCACCATCGTCCGCCCATCGGTAAACTCCGCCGCCGTATCCAGTTCAATCTGCTTGCCGTCGACCGCCACCGTGCGCGAGCCGATCGGCATGCGAATCGTTTTGCTGCCATAGGTGATCACAGCCGTCTTGGTGTCGGCTTCCCACGCGACGTCCGCTCCCAGCTTCTCCGAAACAAAACGGACCGGAACCATCGTGCGGCCATCGGTATTGATGTAAGGCTCCGTATCGGGGAATTTCACTTTCTGGCCGTTGACGATTACCGGCACGATCCGCAAATCGCGGCCAGGGGCCGCGTCCGCTTTTGTTAAAGTCACTCCTGTTAGCAATAGGGCTGCTGCTGCTGCCGATACAGCAAGGGTCTTTCTGAACACAACCTATCATCTCCTTTAAATGCCCCGCGGGGCTATTGGCGAACCTGTCTACCTTCTACCTTACACGCAAGCGCCAAATTCCTTCAAGCGTCGCTGCTGCTGCAGATAAGCGTCCCCCCCTTCGTCAGTAATTCATATACGACAAAAACCCAAAATGAAAATCTCTCTTCTTGATCACACGAAGGAGATTGATGATTGGGGAAATTTAACATCCCTATTATACCTTATATTTACAAATAAGTGAAGCATCCTCTCCAAGTTCTTCCAGAAAATAATAGTCCCAAACGGCATGCGCCTCCTCCCCAGCGTGCCGTTACTTGCTCGATCGCAGCGGCCCACACGTTAACCGTTCCTTTCCCGCAACCGGCCTCTGATCGCATCCCGCACGCAGCAAAATGACGCTTAGCCCTTCCCCAGTACGGAATCAAACAAGCCGATAAACGCGCGGATGCCGTGATACGCCATAATTTGCAGCAGATCCCCGAACTTGTTGCCCACCTGGTTCAGCGCTGCGTCCTTGCCTGCAGGAGAAAGTCCGTGTTCCTGAGCCCCTGCGCCCTGCGCTCCTCCGTTGCCGGCAGTTGCTCCCGACTTGCCCGTCGATAAACCTTTGCCGCTCCCGCCGGCCGTTCCCTTCGCCGTCCCTTTGCCACTGCCTGCTGACGCCGTTTTCACCGCCCCCTTGCTTTCACTGCCCGCGTTTTCCCCCGCTGTTCGCGCCTCGCCGCCTGCGCCTGCCTGAGTGCGTCCCGCCCCGGCATTGCCCGCCACTGCGGCCTTAACGCCGCCGTCCGTTTCCTTCGCAGCCGCCCCTGCCGCCCCCATCGGCCCGGAAATGCGCTCAACGCCGCTCGAAGCGAGACTGACCCCAAACATCACGCAAAACAACAACAGGAGTCCAAACAACGTCACCTTCAAATAAAATCGCTTCAAGTGCTTTCCCCCTCCCCTTCCAAAATACCGGAATCGCCGGCAGCCGGGCGCCGCGCATCAGAACTTGCACAGCGCACCGTCTGCCGCCGGATCGGCGGCCGTCAGCTTTTCTTCGGCGCAGACGCCGGAGCATCAACCTTTTTCGCATTCAAAATCACTTCGGAAATCGCATCGGCCAGCCAATCGGTCGTGCGGTAGCACTCCTCCAGCGAGTTATACGGACCGCCAACCTCAATTAAAATGCTGTTTGGCGACACATCCTGGTTATACAACCCGTTGCCGTCCGCCGCCGTTTTGGCGTGAATGCCCTTGGACAGACCCGGATGCTGGGCTTCCAGCACCTGATGAATCTGGTTGGCAAATTCCTCGTTCTTTTTCCAGTTTGGATTTTTGCCGCCGATGATAAAAAAGATTTGCGCATAATCCTTGCCGTCGATCGTCACCGTCGTATTTTTGCGCGCTCCCGAGTCCCGGTGAATATCGAAAAAATACGTCAAATCCGGGTGCGAAACCATCGCTTCCTGCAGCGTCTTTAAAGAGTATTTGTAAGAATACGGATATTTAAAACCGCGCACGGTGCTTGGGTATATCGTATCTGAATGAACGGCACCGATACCGTCCTTTTCCAGCTTGGTTGCCAGCCGCTCGCCGACCGAAATGATATTGACCTTGTCGCTGTACGCCTCGTCAGGATCGGTTACGCCTTTAAGCTCCGGCAGGAACGATTCGTTGCTGTGCGTCTGGTAAATGAACGCGATGTTGGCGCCCGCCGTTTTCGGCGGCTGGGCTTGCGAACTGGACCCGGACCCGGCTCCAGCTCCGGCTGCCGGATTCGGCGTTGCGGACGGCTCCGGTGTCACGGTCGGCTGCGCGGACGGCGTTGGCTCGACCTTCGGCTCGGCGTCCAGCGCCCCCTGCTTCGGGCCGTATTCCACAGGTTCGCTCGGATTCGTTGCGCTGCCGGCGATCAGCAGCGTCGTTTGGTCGGCATCCATGCCGGGCACCTCGCTGGCGATCAAGCTTTTCGGATCGTTCGGGTTGATATCGGTCATCAGCCGGAAGGCGAAATTAAACACATTGTGCTGAGAGAACGTAAACTTTTTATGATCCTGATTGAGATGCGGCAGCTCCATGCCCAACATATCAATGAAAAATTGATTGGAAACGGACGCGGCCAGTCCCTTCATCGACGATACCGGCGAAGCCGTCATCAGCCTGGCCTGCAGAAAGCCGCCAACCCCTAGCAGCACGAATAGCAGGAAGGTAGCCAGACTAAGCAGCAGAAAGGTTTTCCCCATCGAGCTTGCGCCCTGGTACGTTTTGCGAACTTTGCTGAGATTGAGTGTAGCGGATGTCCATTTCATAGTGTGATTCCTCCTAATCTATCTTACTTTCACTCTATGAACCGGATCGCTTCGCTAGAACCGCAAATCACACACCATTCTCGCAATCGCCGAAAAAAAGAAAGAACCCTCTATATCAAGAGAGTCCTGTTGCAAGATGTAGGACAAGGATTCATTCTCGTTATCCGCAATGATATGCGTATATGCGGCTCTAGCGAACAACAGCGTTTTGTTTCGGTTGATCATTTCGAATTTTGCCTCTTTTAAAATTATGGATAGACATGTAAATTAGAGCCTCGCAAATGATGAACATAATGTTCATGTTTTCTCTACCAGTCTTTCTGTAAGGAATCGGGCGGCTTCTTGTACCCTGTTTTTACCGTCGGCACCAGCGTATCGTGCCCGCCGCCATGGATTGCACTCCTATGCTCTGCCCAAACTGCGATGCCAAAAAAAGAAAGGGGCTGTCCAGAAAGTCAGTAAAAACTGACTGCCGGAGGCCCCGCTTTTGTGGAATGTTAAAAAAGTGCACAAAAAAATCATCTTTTCTTGTAAAATGGAAGTTACCACACACCCATTTAGGAAA